>ERZ808051.109-NODE-109-length-110057-cov-27.279033_pt1 | contig 110057 bp, 97 predicted proteins | sample MGYA00380199_ERZ808051 | MGnify/ENA primary metagenome ERZ808051 (study PRJEB31490, sample SAMN06133391) | mouse gut metagenome | isolation source: J11 | host: mice | place: China: Chengdu | collected 2015-05 ... | reverse complement strand
TCTGCCCCTACTGCGTAACAAAGGGCATGAAAAAAGCGGCGTTCCTGTTCTCCCATGTAGAGAGTAAGAAACGCCGCTTCTGCGTCGTATTCAGTTTTTAGTACAATACCCTGCTTGTCCGTCGCTCGAAAAACCTTGATTTTCCAGTGTTTTCAAAAGTATCGTTATCTAACGTCAGCTTTTGAACGTCCAGAATTTCAGCGCATGAGAAATGATATTTATGATGGCAAAGTAAATATGGTCATCGTAAAGGATCTTTCAAGGCTGGGGCGTGATTATATTGATTCGGGACGTTATGTGCAGAAAATATTTCCGTCTCTGAATGTTCGCTTTGTATCAATACTGGATCATTTTGACAGTTTGACAGCGTCTCCCAATGATGTAAATTTGCTGATTCCGGTTAAAAATTTCGTGAATGATAATTATAGCCGGGATATATCAGGTAAGGTGAGAAGTCATCAGGAAGTAATGCGGGCAAACGGGCTTTATGTGGGCTCTTATGTGGCATATGGTTATAAAAAAATGGAGGGTAATAAGAATAGGATAGAACCCGATGAATACTCGGCAGATATTGTAAGGCGTATTTTTGCATGGAAGCTAGATGGAATGAGCGCTGGGGGGATAGCAGAAAAACTTAACCAGTTAGGGGTAATAGCTCCTTCTGAATACAAAAGGTTGATGGGCATTAACTATAAAACAGGATTCCAGAAAAAATCCAGAGTGCAGTGGACAGCAGTGAGTGTGACAAGGATTTTGAAAAATCAGATTTATATAGGGGTGCTGGAGCAGGGGAAGCGTGAAAAGATCAATTATAAGTTGGATAAAGTTGTAGTAAAGCCAAAGGAGGAATGGGCAGTTACTTCGGACAGCCATGAACCAATTATTAGCAAGACAGATTTTGAGAACGTATCTCGTCTTCTAAGCTTGGACATGCGGAAAGCGCCTGCAATGGAGAACATTTACCTGTTTTCAGGCTTATTGTTTTGTGGAGAATGCGGGCGGAGCATGGTAAGGCGGCAGAATAAATATAAGGGCAAGTCTTGTGCTTATTATATCTGCTCTACCTATAACAAAGGGAAAGGGTGCAGCAGACATAGCATTTCAGAAAATAAAGTTAGAGAAATTGTGTTTGATTCTATTAAAAGGCATATGGAACAAGTCGTGGAGCTGGATCAGGTTTTGCAGATGATAGATTCCATGAAAGTAAAGTGTGAGGATATCATCGCAAATGACAGAGGGATTCTTATGAAATGTGAGGAACTCAACCAGTACAGGAGAATGGAAGTTTCGTTGCACAAGGATTTATTTGAAGGAATCATATCAAAAGAGGAATATATTCAATTCTCCAGGATTTATTCTGACAGAGCTATGGCAGCAGAACAGGCGGTGGAAAAATTGAAGCAGGAGGTGGAAACGATATTCTGTAAGGGGCTGGTGTCGAACGAGTGGGTAAGGAAACTTGCCCATGGCAGGGACATTGAAGAGTTGGACAGAAGTACAGTATTGTCATTGGTTGAGAAAATTATTGTGCATGAGGGATGCCGGATTGAGATTATTTTTAAATATGAGGATGTATATCGGACTGCCTGTAGAATTGTGGAATCGCTCCCTGATGCGGAGGGAGGCGGGGCATAATGGCAAGAACCGCAAACAGGTATTTAAAAACACAGCTTGACAGAGAATCTAAAAAAAGGATTTATCAGGCGGGTAATTACCTGAGACTGTCAGTAGACAGTGATTACACAGGAAGTGATTCTTTGGAAAATCAGAGAAAACTTGCAAAGGAATATGTTGATAAAGCTCCGGACTTGATGATTGCTAAAGAATACATAGATGATGGAAGAACAGGAACTAATTTTGAACGTCCTGCGTTTATGAGGATGATTGCCGACTTAAAGCATAAGGTAATAGATTGTATTATTGTCAAGGATTTGTCACGTTTTGGACGGGAATGTATTGAGGCAGGAAATTATATTGAAAAGGTGTTTCCTTTTTTAGATGTCCGTTTTATTTCCATAGTGGATAGGTATGACAGTGCTGACCCTGAATGCGACAAGGAGCTTTTGCTTATTTCTTTGAAGAACCTGATGCATGAAATGTATGCAAAGGATATTTCAAAGAAAGTAGGGAGTACTTTCAGGGTTAAACAGGAAAAGGGGATGTTTTACCGTTCCGCAACACTTCCGTATGGATATAAAATGGATCAGGATAATAAGAATTATTGCATTGATGGGCCGGCGGCCGAAATTGTAAGGCAGATATTTTCATTATATTGCAAGAAAGTATCAAAGTATGCTGTATGCCAATATCTTTATGAAAATCGTGTCTTGACACCAGGACAGTATAGAAAGGCTGGAAGGATTTATCAGGAGCCGAAGGAAGTTTTAAGGAGCTGGCATTTATCTACCATAGACAGGATACTCCGAAATCCGGTCTATATAGGAGATATTCTGTGTCATAGGACGGAACAAAGTTTTTTTGACAGGAAAAAGTCAGTAAAAGTGCCGGAAGAGGAAATGGTGCTAATTGTAAAGAACCATCAGCCAATTATTAGCGAAGCCCTGTTTGATGAGGTGCAGAAAAAATTAGAACAAGTCAAAAAGGAATATACAGGATTTCGCAGCAATTCTGCCCTGAAAAAGGAAACGTTAGTGTTTGGGAAAAATATTTTTCAAGGTAAAATATTTTGTGGAAATTGTGGGGCGGTTATGACAAGGGCAGTAAAATATCGCATTGTAGATGGCAGGGAAGAACGATATAAGAGCTTCCAGTGCAGTGTCCACCGGAAAATTTCCAGATGTTGTGATTCCAGAGGGATAGAGGAAAAAATACTTTGTGATATTCTTTATACTACTATTCAAAAACATCTGTCGATGATAAAAGAGTTGAAAACACTAATTGATAAGGATATAAGATATTCTCTTGAGGGCAGGTTGAAGAAAATAGAAGGGGAAAAGCAACGGAGCATAAACCGCCATGCTATGCTTGAACAGGAGTATATGCGTGAGTATGAGCAGCAAGTACTCGGGCAACAAGTGTTCGGACAGAACATGTCCAGACAAGATATATCCGAACGGTGTGTGTCAGATGAATTGGAAGCAAACAGATTTCAATCATTTCGGCAATTATATTTAGAAAAGGTACAATTTTGCAAGAATCAGTTAAAACAGTTGGAAGAGGAGGAGAAGAAAGTCAAAAAATACAGAGTGTCTATAAAAAAGATGTTTGCTACATGGATGAATCAGAATAGCAGTCAGGAACTGACGGAAGATATGGTTCAGTATTGCATTGACAGGATTGAAGTTTTTCAGGGCAATCGGATTGAGGTAAAATTACGCTATCAGGATTGCTTTGCTATGTTGGAGGAATGGACACAGGGAGGAGTGTGAGATGATGATTATGGCATTGTACCTGAGGTTGTCAAAAGAAGATGGTGATTTGGTAGATGAGAGTAACAGCATTACAAACCAGAGATACAGGTTGAAAAGTTATCTGGAAGGTATTCTTGAATTGAAGCGTTATCAGATCAAGGAGTACATTGATGATGGTTATAGTGGAAAAAATTTTGATCGCCCCGGAGTTGCACAGCTTTTGGAGGATGTGAAGTCAGGGAAGGTATATGGGATAGCAGTAAAAGATTTATCCCGTTTCGGGAGGAATCATATTGAAGTGGGAAATTACATAGAAAAGATATTTCCACTTTTAGATGTGAGGTTTATTGCGGTAAACAATCATTTTGACAGCGCCGATTATCTGAGGACTACACCAGATATGGATGTTTCCTTTCAGAATCTGATGTATGATTATTTCAGTGAGGAAAATTCCATAAAGATTAAAAATGATCTGTTCAGTAAAAGGATGCGGGGAAAGTATATGGCAACTTTTGCCCCATATGGATATAAAAAATCAGAAAAGGATCATAATCGGTTACTCCCTGATGAAGATGCCGCGGAGATTGTACGGCTAATCTTTGAGCTATATGCCGAATGTGGTATTAAAGCGGAGGTTGCACGGCACTTAAATGACAAGAATATACCTACGCCACAGGAGTATGCAAAGCGGAAGGGTATAGCAGAGCATTGGAAATATGAGAAGGAAAAGAAGTTTTGGAGCGGTTCTATTGTGGGCAGGATACTTCGAAATCCTGTTTATATAGGAAATACAGTATTCCATAAAAAAGAAGTGGATGAAGTAGGATCAAGGAGGACAAAGTGTCTGCCAAAAGATGAATGGGAGGTATGTGAGAATACTCATGAAGCAATCATTTCAAAGGAGTTATTCGAGAGGATTAATAGTGGGGATTTTCAGCTTGAAGGCAATGCACAGACTGATGTTCATGATTCTGTAATCTATTGTGAAGGGGAGAGGCGAAAAAGAGGAAATAAAGATTCCTCCATAAAGGGCTTGGTAAAATGTGGTGGTTGCAAGCACAATATGAACAGAAGGAACAGGAGGAATGCTACTTATTTTTGTAGGCATTATTATGAGGTAATGGCTCCTGAATGCTGTAAGGAAAATGTGAAGGAGGATGGACTGATCAGGATTGTAAAGGATGCTATTATCCGTCAGGCGGTGTTGGCAGCCGACCTGAAAGAACTGCTGAAACTGCATAATGATATGGTAAAACAACAGGAGCATCGATTAGAGGAAGAAGGAGTAAAAATCCAGGACAAACTCCAAAAGTATAAGAATGAGAATTTTGCTTTATATGAAAGGTATAAAGCTGGGGAAATCGGCAATAGGGAGTTTCAAGATCAGAGGCTGAAAAACCTGAAATTGCAGGAAATATGCAAAAAGCAGATAGAACAGTATGAGAAAAAGGACTTTGATATGATTGGGGATTGCTTCGGAGTATTGCCACTGTTGGAAGAGAAGGAAAATTTGTTAGAACTTACAAAGGAAACGGTGAAGCAGCTTGTGTCAGCAATCTATGTTTATGGGAGTGAACGGGTGGAGATTGTTTTTAAATTTAAGGACGAGATGTTTTCGGGTTGATAAATGGTGATGCTATAAGATATAATAAAATTAAAGGTGGTACTTTATTATGACATCAATTGAACAAGGTTGTATTGATATTTGGATAGACGATATAGTTCCGTGTTTAAAAGATACACAGAATAAAATACCAAAAAATGCTGAAGTGTATGCATTGGCATTAAAGGATGACAACACGATTCAGGGGTTAGTTGGAATTAAAAATGATAAAGATTCCCATGCAGTATATCTTCATTGGGCATGTACTGCGCCGCATAATAATAAGCATGAGTATGGAAGCCAAAAGTATGTTGGTGTTGGGGGACATCTCTTTGCTATAGCAGAAGATAAATCCATTGAATGGGGATATGAGGGGGCAGTACATGGATTTGCTGCCAATGAAGAACTATTGAAGCATTATTATTGATATTTTTCATGCAGAATATTTGGGAATGCTTCATCAGTATCAATTTTTTATTGATGAAGAACAGGCAAAAAAGTTATTGGAGGTGTATCATTATGAATGGAATGAAACCTAAATTTATGGAAAATTTGGTTATTGCCCCAAGCTATTATGAGCAGCCTGATCCATATGTTAATGCACCGTCTTGCCATGTGAATTTACTGGAACTTTCAAGATATGCAAAGCAATGTGGAAAAAAACTGGTTGAGCTTACGCAGGAAGAAGTGAGAAATTTTTCAATCTGATATTTTAAATACAGTAGTTGCAAAAAGCAGGAAGCCTTTATGAGACATATCCTGCTTTTTACCTGACAAACAGCAACATTTTCCCCCAAAAAATTGAAAAAATTCGTGTCATTAACTTGACACAAGGGGGCTTGAAGGCTATGGAGGAATTAGCGAGGTTGGAAGAGGAGAGAGGGAATACGAGATATGGAGACGCTGGTGGTTTTGGGATGGAAGCATTGGGCGGAAAGAACAACAAGGTTGCCAGCAATGAGATGTGTACATTTCTAATATTGAATATATCTTCTTTGCAGTTGATTCCAGTGAATATGATAGCTTACAGGCAGCAGTATGGCAGTGTAAACCCGGCAGGAATCATTGCACCGGCGATTGTGGCGACATTTGTTAGCACGACGGTTGCAGTGGTATATTGTAAGGTAAAGGATAGAAAGCGGAGGGCATGAGACTCTTTGCTTTTTTGTAAAATACCAATAACTTTTAGAAGCTAAGCGCCATATATTCTACATCAAGGCGCAATGCTCCCTAAAAACCAAATAACTATTATATTTTTCATCATACATTTCAGAAATTGCGCTGTCAGGGCGGTAGATTTCTTTGATTTTGATACATTGCTGAAATGCTTGGCGAAAGCTGCGATAGTATCCTTCGCCGATGGCGGCAAAGATCATAGCGCCCATCGTTCCTGATTCATTATGGCATAGTTTGACTATATTTTTTCCAAAAATATTAGCTTTCATCTGCATCCAGTATTCGGAATTCGAGCCGCCGCCGGATGCCAGGATGTTTATTTCCTGTTGATTGTTTTTATATGGAAGAAATTTCTCTATGCAAATCTTGTCTTCAAAAGTAATGCCTTCCATGATTCCCTGGTAAAAGTCGATGGGGGATGTATGGAAAGTGAAGCCTTTTATGGCCCCCCGGGCAGAACTGAGGATATCGGGAAAGCCGCGTCCGTTAAAATAAGGCGCTGCCATAAGCTGGGTGGGTTCCGTGCGGCAGAGGGATTGTATTTCTTTGTGCAGAGTAGCTTTGGGGATTTTCGAAAATTTATCGGACATAAGAAAGCGGAGGCACCAGTCAAGGGAACTGCATCCGGCAACGGGTGCCCAAAAGGAGAAATATTTTCCTTCATCGGCAGGGTATCTGATTTGTTGTAATTTTAATCTGTTTTTTTCTTCCTCACCAATGGAATTGATTACGGAGGACACGCATTCCACTGTGCCGGAGCAATTTAAAAGATGATTTTCCGTAAGGCCTGAACCGATTGCGTTGCAAAGCTGGTCATGCCCTCCTGTATAAACTTTTGTATCTGCCAGCAGACGGTAATTTGCGGACAGGGACTTTTGACATACGCCGCAAAAACTACCGGCAGGAAGAACTTCCGGGAGTTTAGCGGAATCAATTTGTGCGGCGTCGAGCAATTTTTTGCTCCATGAGGAGGAACTCAGATCATAAGCCATAGTCCTCCAGGCGGTCGATTCGCTGGCGAAGAAGGTTTTGGTCAACATAAAAATAATATAAGAATCTATGGTGAGGAATTTATATGCTTTTTCATAGATGTCGGTATGATCCTTATACCATTTCATTTTGACAAGTGAAAATCGTTTATGAGGAAACAATCCGGTGATACCGGTAATCTCTTTTTCCGGTATGTCATTTAAAATGGAGGATAATTCTTCTTCGCCGTTTTCCGCAGTCCGCAAAATAATATCGGAAAGAGGCCGGCCCTTTGGATCAATGGCAACAAGGCTTTCCCCGAAAGAGGAAACCGCCAGCGCATCGATTCGGTCGCCGGGAGATAATTGTTTGGTGATGGCGGATATACAATTTAAAACGGCATCCCAGATGGAATCTGTCGGAATGGAATGAACGGATCGATTCGGGTAACTGTAGGAAGCATGGGCAAGCTCCGCTCCGATTTCATTATATACGGTCATTTTTGTATTTGTAGTGCCAATATCGATGCCAGCCAGTTTTTTTTCCATACGTAACCTCATGTCCGATTCTTTTTTTCCGTTACCACCATTTGATCATATCCGTCAGCTGCTTTCGTATTTCCACAAAATCAGGTGATGAAACTTTGCGCGGGCGTTCCAGGCCCACATCGATCTCGGTTTTAATAGTTGCCGGCTTATTTGTAAGAACGAGTACGCGCTCTGCCAAATAAACCGCTTCTTCCAGATTGTGGGTGACAAACAGGACAGTGCTTCCGGTAACTTTCCACAACCTTATCACTTCGTCTTCCAGATAGTAGCGCATTTTAATATCCATTTGCCCGTAAGGCTCGTCCATCAGAAGCAGGTCGGGATTCATCGCGAATGCCCTTCCTATTACAACACGCTGTTCCATGCTGACGGACATATCTCTTGGATAAACATTTTTATAATCTTCCAGTCCCAGCAGAGCAAGGATTTTAGAACTTTGTTCTTTTATATATTTGTTGTCATATTTTTTAATCCTTAGTCCATATTCTATATTTTCTTCCGCGGTAAGCCAGGGGAAGGCGGAAGGCTCTTGAAATACGGAGGATATGTTATGAACTTTTGGATCCGCGGGAATGCCGTCAATGTAAATATTGCCGGATGTTGGTTCTATGATTTTGGTCAGCAGATTCAGGAAGGTTGTTTTTCCGCATCCGGTTGGCCCCACGATGCAAAGAAATTCTCCTTTTTTTATGGAGAAGGAAATATCGTCCAAAACCAGTAAGTCTCCGTATTTTTTTGTCAGATGTTCTACTTTTACTTTTTCATCCATAAGGAACCTCCCGGTTATAATGATAAGTCAGTCTGTGTTTCGATCTGCTCTCTGATTCTTAAGAATTCAGGATCGAAAAGATCTCTTGGTTTCGGCAATTCAATGGGAAAAACTGCTTTTACGTGGGCCGGACAGCTGCTTAGCAAAATGATCCGGTCTGCCAGATAAACCGCTTCTTCTATATTATTTGTAACAAAAATAATGGTTTTTCTTTCTTTTTCCCATATTTGAAGCAGTTCTTCTTCCATTTGGTATCTTGTCTGTGCGTCCAAAGCGCCGAAGGGTTCGTCCATAATAAGAATATCGGGACTTACGGCATAAGCCCTTGCGATCCCTGCGCGTTGCTGCATACCGCCGGACAATTCATGAGGATATGAGTTTTCAAAGCCATGCAGCCCGACCAGGTCAATATACTTTTGGCAAATTTTTCTGCGATGTTCTTTTTCTATTTTTTGGAATTTCAGGCCAAGCTCCACATTTTCCATAACCGTTTTAAAAGGAAGCAGAGCTTTTTTTTGGAAGACCATGGACATAGCAGGAGAGGGCTTTCCGCTTTCCGCGCCGTTGATATGGATTTCACCGCTCGTCCTGGTCTCTGTCCCGATCAGCATATTTAACAGAACTGTTTTTCCGCAGCGGCCGGGACCTAAAAGCACGAGAAATTCCCCGTCATATACATCAAAACTGACATCTTTTACAACTTCAAAAGAGGAGTTTTTCTGAAAGAAGATTTTGGATAAATTTCGAACTTCGACTTTTTTTGTTTTTATCTGTTCCATGGCATCAACAACCTTTCTGCTCTTTTGAGAAGATACGAAAACATTGCACCAATAAAAGCAATAATGATAACAGCTCCGAGTACTAAGGCCATATCATTGATTCCCCAGCCTTTCATGACAAGAAGTCCAAGCCCTTGCTGGGCGCCCATCATTTCTGCGGCGAGAACTACTGTCCATCCGCAGCTGACAGAGGTGCGGATGCCGGAGAAAATGGAGGGCAGAGCCGTCGGCAGTACAATTTCTTTTAAAATACTGATCTTACTTCCTCCAAAGATCTGCCCTACGTCCAAATTGATTTTATTGACAAGGGAAATACCGGAGGCTGTGTTCAGCATAACCGGGAAAAAGGAACCCAATACAATCAGCAGTATTTTGGGCAGTTCTCCTATTCCGAACCACATAATCATAATGGGTATCCAGGCAATAGGAGGAATCGGCCTGAAAATTTCCAGGAAACTTCCCAGGGTAGCTTTTAAATAACGATTGCTGCCCACTAAAATTCCGATGCTGATGCCGGAGACGCAGCTTATGAATAAACCGGTCAGAACTCTTTTTAAACTGATCAGAGTATGGCCGATGATAGTCATGCCGGCGATTGGAGTTTCAAAAGTTTTCAGTATCCTGCGAACAACAGAAGCAGGGCCGGGAAAGATAATGCCGCCTGTGGCAAGGGAAAAAGCGATCCAGGACAAAATCAATGCGGATACGGAGACCAGCGGTAAAATCTGATATATTAAATTTTTCTTTTTGAATTGTTCCATAACTGTTTTCTCCTCTATATATCAGGCTTATTTCCAGCGCAGAAGATATTTCTCCAGCGATGAAAAAAGAAATGATAAGATAGCTCCCAGGACGCCGATAAGAACCATGCCAAGCACGACGACGTCGGCCCGTGCGAACTGGCGTCCCATCTGGATCATAAATCCAAGCCCTGCGGATGCGGCGAGCATTTCCGCAGCCACCAAAGTTGACCATGAATTGCCAAGCGCTATTTTAATACCGGTCATTACCATGGGCAGGGAGGAAGGAATACCGACCTTTATAAAAGTGGTAAAATTACTTGCACCGAAGGTTTGAGAGACGTTGATAAAGGTCTTATTTGTCAACTGTATTCCGGTGTATGAATTGATGACGCATGGGACAAAAGCGGAAAAGAAAATGATCAGAACCTTTGCGCTCAATCCCACACCCATCCAGACAACGACGATAGGAATCCAGGCGATCGGCGGGATAGGACGAATAATTTCAAAAATGGGCGTTAATGTTTTATCCAGTATTTTGTACCATCCCATCAGAAGCCCGAGGGGCACGCCGATAATAACCGCAGAAAAAAAGCCGAAAAGAGAAACTTGCAGACTTGCCAGAATATTTGCGGAAAGAAGATTGCCGTCGGGCGCTTTCTTCGTCAGCTTGGCAAGAAAAGTTTCATATATTTTGGCCGGGGAAGGCAGCGTGCGGGAATCCACAATACCTTGGTCTGCGACAAACTGCCAGAGGCCAAAAAATATTATGATAGTCATAACAGTAAGAATTCTGAATTTGAATATATTGCGGTTTTCTATTTTTTTATGGTCAAGCCGCAGTTTTTCCAAATCATTTCCCTTAATTTCCATGCGTTTTTACCTCCATGACAAAGCAGTTGTTGTAAAACCGGGTAATCTGGCGGCCGGAGCCGGTTCCGGCCGCCTTATTTTACAATAAGCTGGCTCGCAAAGCGTGGCAGCGTTTGTTCCCTTTGCTGGCAATGTGAACGGACAAGCCCGGGGCGTTTTACTTCCCGCAGATTTCGTCTACAAAAGACGAATCCACATGTCCTACAAAACGTTCGTCATCGCCTTCCTGGTAATTGCCTGCGGAGATAAAAAATTCAAGTACGTCTACGATGCGCTGTTCTATGGTAACATAGGTATCTCCGTCTTTTACATTGTGCAGCATATCATAATTGTCTTCCAGGGAGTAATAAGTTTCACTGTTTAAAATAATTTTTGCAGCTTCGGCAGAAGTGGTTTTGCCGGATTCTTCGTAGAAAGCCACGAGATCGTTGACAACCTCTTCTTCTTCCTTGTGAGCGTCAATCCATTCCACTGCTTTCAGGTAAGCTTTCAGGAAAGCAACGATTTCATCATGCTTTGTTTCAGCGGAACTCTGGTTGGCAATAACAACGCCGTCAAGCCCTGCATCGGAGGTAGCGCCGTTTGCGGCAAGCACATAATCGGCTTTGTCCGCATCAAAGGAAACAACGCCTGTCAATACGGCTACATCGCCTTCCCCTGCAAGAAAAGCGGAATTGGTAGTAGGAGTATCCATGCCGACAAATTCAACATCATCTATGGTCAGCCCGAAGCCGTCAAGGACTTTGATGAGCATATATTGCAAAACCGTACCGGCGGAACAAAGGACTTTTGAGCCTTTCCAGGAATCTGCATCGCCGTAAATTGCTTCATTTAAACTATTATTTCCCTGGCCGGCTGCCGCAATAGCGGAATCGGGGCGCACGTAAATGGTCTGTGTGCCGTTATCCGTATTGGAGGATGCGATAATTTTTGCATCATAGCCAATAACGCCGGCCAATATACCGCCAATACCTGTAGTCGCAAGATCCCAGGTAGAAATTGCTTCTACTTGGACAGGGCCGTTTTCATAGAAAGTTACATTTACATTTAAATTTTCTTCTTCGAACCAGCCATTTTTTTGAGCGATATAGATTGGAAATCCCTGAAGGCCGCCGGCTGTTGCGGCAATTTCGATGGACATCTGTTCGCCCGTGCTGCTTTCCTCAGGGGCTTCCTCAGGAGCTTCGTCAGGAGTTTCCTGTGTGTCGGATGATGTTTCTGATTGTGCGGTATCTGCCGGTGGTGTTTCGGTATTTGCCTGCGTGTTGCCGCAGCCGGCGCAGGTAAGTGTCATAACTGTTGCCATCAGTAGTGCGAATACTCTCTTTTTCATGTTATCCTCCTTGTCTTGCTGTAGTTTTCATAGAACTGCCGCATATATCCATTTTGTGCTGATAAATAGGTTTTAATTCTTTGCGGATAATTTCCCGGTACAATCTGCTGTCTATTACCTCAGGATGCTCTGCAAGAACTTTTCTTGTAATTGCAGTGGAAGGTATCCAGCCATCGGATGCAATGTTTATTTTGCATACGGCCATTTTACTTGCCTTCATGATGTTTTCGTCGGGAACCCCTACCGTAGTTTCCATTTTTCCATTGTACTGTCTAAACATTTTGACGTATTTTTCGGGAAGGGCGGAGCATCCGTGGAGAACTAAGGGAAAATCAGGTGCCAGTTCTTCGATCCTCCTTATAATGTCATAGCGCAATCCTGAAAAATTCAAATTGTCTGCGATGGATTTATTCAATCCGTGTATGGTGCCTACGGAAACAGCCAGGCAGTCTGCGCCTGTACGTTCCATGAATAATTTGGCATCTTCAGGGTCTGTGAAGATATTTTCAACGATCGGTCCTTCCTGCTTTTCATCAAGATCCTCAAATCCTGAAAGCGCTCCGACTTCTCCTTCTACGGCTACTCCTCTTGGGTGGGCATAATCAACGACTTTTTTTGTCAGCTTTATATTGTCTTCCAGGCTCAGCCTGCTTCCATCAATCATCACGGAGGAAAAGCCGTTGTCTATGGCCAGCTTGCATTCCTCAAAGGTAGTTCCGTGGTCTAAGTGCAGTGCAACAGGAGAATTGTTTTTGCATTGCCGCAACCTTTCGACGCCGGCCTGTGCCATGCGCACCAGCATTCCGGTTTCGAATTGCCGGCAGTGCTTTGGGGATACCATAATGATTGTAGGAGAGTTATTTTCTAAAATAGCATCGATAATCGCATTTAACTGTTCTTCCGTTATATAATTTAAAGAAGGTATGGCATAGCGATTATCGTATGCGTCTTTTAGCATTTCTTTTGTGTCAGAAAAACCAAAATCTTTATACTTGTCCATAATTAGATCTCCTGCGTGTGAAAAGTTTAAATATACTATTGCATTGACCGGTCGTTAATTATATTATATGTTATGATTAATATTAGTCAATATATGGCGCATAATATGCGCATTTGAAAGTAATTAATCTAAAATGCACATATTTATTAGCATAAATGATCATAATTTTAAAGGTTGATGGAAATGGGAAGAGAAAAAACACAGACTGCGGGGAGCGGCAGGGAAAGGACAGGATATGAAAGAAAGACAACAGAAAATTATAGAATTGCTGGATGAGCACGGATTTGTTTCGGTGGAGTATTTGAGCAAAGCATTATTTTGCAGCGGCGCGACCATAAGGAGGGAACTGGCGGCGCTGGCGGAAAACCAAAAAATCAAACGGACGCATGGCGGCGCCATGCATTTTAACGGGATCAGCAACGATTCTCCTTTTCATTTGCGCAACAACCGCAACATCAATGAAAAGCATTATATTGCCAATTTAGCAATTCAGAATATTCATGATGCAATGACTATTTTTATTGATTCCAGTTCAACTGCGGCATGCCTGACCAAATACTTAGGCAATTTTCATGATTTGAATATCATTACAAATGGCCTTCAAATTGTGTATGAACTTGCGGAACAGCAAAATGTGCAAGTATTTGCGACAGGAGGGCAGATCAAAAATAATGTAACCATGCATGGCGCTCCTGCGCTTCATATGATTTCGAAACGTTATGCGGACGTCTTCTTTTTTTCCTGCACCGGCTTTTCGACCGATCATGGGACCAGCGAAACCAATGAGGAGTCCGTGGAATTAAAGAAGGCGATGTACCAGAATGCGGCTAAGAAAATATTGCTATGCGACCATACGAAAATAGGGCTTGTGTATTCCTATAAATGCTTTTCTTCCAATGAGATCGATATGATCATTACCGATAGAAAACCCCAGGAGGAGATTATGAAAAATATGCCGAGCAATCTTGCATTGGTTTATTGAGCATTGGTTATTTGCCCTTATTTAATACAAAATGCAAAATATCCGGTACCTGTGTTGAATAACAAACTGTAACTAAAATATTCCGCAGAAAATTCTGTTTGAAACTGTTCGGGAGTCATGAAATGGCTGCTTTCCAGTTGATATTGCAAAGAGAGCCGGAAGTGCAGGATAATTTGGTCAGCAATTTGCTGTGAGAGTTCTCTTACGGCATTGGCGACCAGGTTATCCATTTTCGTTAATGGCATATCCAGCATGGAACTTACGGTATGAAATATCAGGATTTCTTCAAGAACCAGAAAAATCTGTATTTTCTTTTTCTCTTTTGAGCGGTAGATCAGCCGGACAATCATGCTATTGCCGAAATCCTCCCCATTATAATGTTCGCTGACAATTTCTGCAGGTAATCCCCAGATTTTTTGTACAAAATCAGTCAGAGCGCCTTCCAAAGCCGTTATATTTTTGCCGGCATTATCTTTCTTCCATCTGTTGGAAATTTTTCCGGTAATGGCGCGGTCTTCGATCATGATGTGCGCGGTCAGCCATCCAAGGCAAATGCCAATAAAATGATGAATAGATTCCTGGGAATAATTAGATTCCAATAAATCTTTTTCAAGTGCGGGAAGTGTTTTGGAGCGCATGTCATCATGCAGATGCTTATGCACCTCATATCCCTGATAACCGATCGACTGCATATAGGCTTCCTCATCCGTAAAATGCTGTATTGCATAACTTTTAAAATATTTGATACCCTCGGCACATGCCCACGGTCCGTTATTTTCATCTTCGCTTAGATGTATCAATTTGCGTACGATGGAAAAAAGCTTGCGGTGCGCATGGTCAATGGAATCAACTCCAATGTTAAATTGTTTTTTCCATTCCGCTGTTGTAATCATTTTTCTCCTTTACTTTTGGGGGAGTTTTAATATTAATATATGTCGGGAAATGACGATATGTGTCGAGAAATGAAAGGGCTTCATTAATATAATATATGGTATTTGTGGACTAAATTGTCAAAAAATAGTATAATTAGACGAAAAACAAATGATAAATAAATAGTATTTTTATAGAAGACATGAGGGGAGGAAAAGATTTGACGGCGCATGTTTCGGATGACGGACTGAACAGAGAGGAGTCGGTGGCGGAACACACGGAAAAGACGACATTTTTGTGTGGAAAAAAGGGAGAACGGTGCGGGCTTTCCCGGCTCATGTCATTGTGCGGTATTTTTCATGATATGGGGAAAAACAAGAAAAAATTTGACGATTATATTCATGCGGATGACGGGATAAGGCAAAGGCTGCGGGGAACCATTGGCCATGCGTCAACGGGGGCGAAGTATATTTACGACAAGTACCACGGGGAATCCGGCAATATAAAATATATGGTGGAAATCGTTTCTTATGCGATTGCGGCTCACCACGGCTTGTTCGATTGTGTTGATGTAGAACATACGGATCTGTTTTCAAAAAAGCTGGACAGAGTCGAAGACTATGACGAGGCATGTGGCAATGCGAAACAGGAATATCTGGATGGATATGAATGGGATGAGATTTTTGCGGAGGCAGCGGAAGAATTCCAGTTATTATGGAGTACAATAAAAAAAGCGTATGAGAGACTAAAACCCTTAATGCCGGATAAGTATGGGCAGGAGGCCAGAGAAGCATTGGGCAATTATAAGCTTTTCATGTTCGGGTGTGTGCAGCGATTGGTATTATCCATGCTGATCGATTCGGATTGGGAGGCTACTTCGGATTTTATGGGTGATGTGGATACGCTGTCCAAAGGAGAGATATTCCATAAGGAAGAGGTCTTTCGTGAGGCGAAGGAAAATTTTGAGGATTATATGCGGAAAAAGCAGGAGTCGGCCAATATTTCCAACCTTGCCGGAAAGGAAAAGAAAATATGGGACGCGAGAAATGCGCTGCAGAAGGAATGCAGGGATTTTGCAAAATATCCGGCGGGAATATATTGTCTGCTGATTCCCACAGGGGGCGGGAAGACATTGAGCGGTCTTGCTTATGCGCTGGAATATTGCAGACGGCATCCGGAAACGGAACGTATTATTTATGTATCTCCTTATATCAGCGTGACGGAGCAGAATGCACAGGTATTCCGTGAAGCGGTTGGCGGGGAAAAGTGGATTTTGGAACATCATTCGTCGGTAATCAGGAGCGGGGACAGTGAAGGAGAGGATTATCGGGCAGATAAGTTTTCGAGATATGACATGAATTGGGAGGAACCGTTTATCTGCACCACCTTTGTCCAGTTTATGAATACGCTTTTTTCGGATAGAAGGGAATCAATACGAAGGATGCACCGGCTGGTGAATGCGGTGGTGATCATCGACGAAGTTCAGTCGATGCCTATAAAGTGTACACATACGTTTAATTATATGATTAATTTTTTAAATACGGTATGCCATACAAATATTATCCTTTGTACGGCTACGCAGCCGACTTTGGAGGAAACGGAGTGTCCGGTTTGCTATAGCGAACCCAAATATATGATAGAAAATGCTGCCGGCTGGTTCGATCAGTTTGAACGGGTAAAAATTTGCACGCCGAAGAAAGGCGGGAAGTATACGTTTGAAAGCCTTGGAAGTGAAGTTGCCAGGCGGACGGAAAACTGCCGGTCGATTCTTGTGGTACTGAATACGAAGTCGGCGGTAAGGAAATTATATGACATTTTGAAATCCCGGAATATCAACGTGGAATATCTTACGACGAATTTATGTGCCGCGCATAGAAGCGATAAGATTGAGTCGATCAAAGATACGCTCAGAAAAGGGCAGGAGAATATCGTCGTGGTCAGTACTAATCTGATCGAAGCAGGAGTGGATATTTCGTTTGAGTGCGTATACCGGTCTATGGCAGGGTTGGACAGCTTGGCTCAGACCGCAGGGCGGTGCAATCGAAACGGTGAAATGGAATACGGAACGATCCATCTGATCGAACTGGAAGGTGAGAATACCGGCAATATGGAAGAACTGCATCGAAATAAAAAAGCGGCGGAGGGCTTGATCGATCAGTACAATGACAGCGAAAGGCAGGAAAGTCTGCTGGCGCCGGGATGGATGGAGGAGTATTATCGGCGCGTGTATGCCGAAGCGTCGGATCGAATGAATTTTCCTATTGGAAAATGGGATACAAATATTCTGGAGCTTTTGTCCCGGGGATTTTATCCTAAGGAAAGGAAAAATGTTATGAATCAGGCATATAAAACGGCGGGACAGGAATACCGGGTGATAGACGACGGTTCTTTTGGCGTTCTTGTGCCATATGGGAAAGGGGCGGAAATTATAAGATCCATTCAGGAGGCAGACAAAGCGGCGGATATCAAAAATTATATAAGACAGGCGCAGCGGTATACAGTCAATATCAGGGGAAGCCAGCTGAAAAAACTGGAAGGGCTGGTGCAGCCGGTAAGCGGTAAAATACCGGATCTTTATATGGCAGCCGCGCCGGGAGTTTATCACAGCGATTACGGAATTGCGCCGGAGTGGGAAACGCTTATATTTTAAGAAAACACGATTTAAGGAAACATGTTTTAAAAAGCATGGAAAAAGAAAGAGTCGGAAAGGATGGCGGATATGGATAAGCCTAATATAATTGAATACAAGGTATCGGGAAGATATGCATTATTTACGGATCCCCTGTCGAAAACGGGCGGTGAGAAATACAGCTATCAGATACCGACTTACCAGGCATTGAAAGGGATCACCGAGTCCATTTACTGGAAGCCTACGATCACATGGATCATCGATGCATGCCGGGTAATGAAGCCGGTGCAAACGGAATCGAAGGGGATGAGGCCGGTCAAATATAACGGAGGAAATGATCTGGCCTATTATACTTATTTGAGCGATGTGGAATATCAGGTGAGAGCGTATTTTGAATGGAATGAGAACAGGAAGGATCTGGCGGACGACCGGAATGAGAATAAACATTATGATATTGCACGGAGAATGGTAGAGAGAGGGGGAAGAAGGGATATTTTCTTAGGGACGAGGGAGTGCCAGGGATATGTGGAGCCTTGTTCGTTCGGCGAGGGAGAAAGCGCATATCATGGCAAACGATTATCTTTCGGCATTATGGTACATGGCATCACTTATCCAGATGAAGCTGTCAGGGAAGAAGAAAAAGGAAAGATGACGGTGCGCCTCTGGAATGCCCGGATGGAGGATGGAATTATATGTTTTCCGAGTCCTGAAGAATGTGAGATAAGGCGTATATTGAGAGATGCAAAACAGAAGGAGTTTGTTTTTGGAAAGAATTTCCGGGGATTAAAGGAATGGGAGGGAGGCGGCTTTCTTGGCGTGGATGAAGACTTTGGCAGAAACTTATGATGTGTATGCTCACTTGGCGGGAAAGGAGGAGAATGAACAGGCGGTATTGCTGCCGATTTCTCATTCGACATTTAATGCGCAGATCGAAGTGACAGTGGATACGGACGGTAATTTCCGAAAGGCTGAGAAGTTGGACAAGGGAAAAAATGTAGTTACGATCATTCCGGTAACGGAAGATTCGGCGGCCAGAAGCAGCGGCATTGCGCCCCATCCGTTATGCGATAAGCTTTGTTACATAGCCGGGGATTATACACGGTATACGGGGGAAGACAAGGAAAAATATTTTGAAGCTTACCTGGAACAGCTGAGGGATTGGGCGGAATCGGAATATACCCATCCTATGGTAGCGGCGGTATATCGATATCTGGAAAAAAAGTCATTGATCCATGATTTGATAGAAGAGAAAATATTGGAATTGGATGACAGCGGTAAATTGACAGATCACGCAAAAATACAGGGATTGGGTCAGACAGGGGCTAATGTAAGGTTTGTGGTTCGCGAAAATTATAAGCTGCAGGATGTGTGGAAGAGCCAGGAACTGTATGAAAAATATAGCGAGTATTATCAGCAAAAACCGGGAGAGAGGAGGCTGTGCTATGCATCGGGAAAAGTGGAGGCGTGTTCCGATAAACATCCTTCTAAAATAAGGAACAGTGCGGACAAGGCGAAGCTGATCTCAGGGAACGATGAGTCCGGCTTTACGTACCGCGGCAGATTTGATTCAAAAGAAGAGGCGGTTTCCGTAGGATACGAAACATCCCAGAAAGCGCACAATGCCTTGCGGTGGCTGATTCAAAAACAGGGATATACAAGGGATGAATCGGCGATTGTCTGCTGGATGGCAAACAGGGATATGCAGGTTCCCGATATCATGAAGGATTCCCCTAATGCTTATCAAAATATCGATGACTTTGACTTTGATTTCGATGATGTGGACAATGACGAATATTGGAATAAGAAAAAGCAGGATACCGGCAAATATTATGCGGAACGGTTTCATAAGGCGGTAAACGGATATGTTGGGAAATTTAAGGCAGAAGATAAGGTCGCGATCATCGCGCTGGATGCAGCTACGACCGGTCGCCTTTCGGTTGTATACTATGATGAAATGGGAGGAAAACAGTATATGGATGCGGTTTTGCATTGGCAAGACCACTGCAAATGGCGCAGAACCGTAAGGATAGAAGGCAGGGAGGAAGGTAAAAAGAGAATCACCTGCGAATGCACGCCCTCTCCAAGAGATATGGCGCTGGCGGCATTTGGCGTACAAAGGTCGGAATGGCTGGATACGGACAGTAAACTGATAAGGGCGACGGTAAAAAGGCTGCTCCCATGTATTACCCGAAAGGGAGTAAAGATTCCGGAGGATATGATTAAGGCGGCGGCAAGGAGGGCATCCATGCCCCAGACGATGAGCGATTTCGTATGGCGCAACGATGTGTTGTGTGTCGCATGTGCGATGATTCGATTCAATTACGAAGAGGAGGATAAGACGATGGATAGTTTCCTGAAAGACAATGAGGATGACCGGAATGTTCTGTTCGGAAGGCTGTTGGCAGTATATGATTATATGGAGCAGAGGGCTTTGTTTGAGAAGGATGACAACGGAAAAATAAAAGAAATGCGTACAACCAATGCGAAGCGCTATTGGAATGCATATTGCAGCAGGCCGGCTAAAACATCCGATACGATCAAGAAGAATCTGATCGCTTATGAAAGAAAATTAAAGCATTATGAACTGATGAAGTTTGAGGAGTGGACCGGAGAAATTATGGTGCGCTTGAAGGGAAACGAGTTTGACAACAGGGCATTATCGGAACGGTATTTACCGGGATACTATTTGCAAATGGAAGAAATGAAAAAAGCGTTTCGGAAAAAAGACAATGATGGAGGAGAAGACGATGAGTGAATTTACGAATAAAATTGATTTTGAAGTTTTGGTAATGGTGAAAAATGCAAATCCGAATGGAGATCCCTTGAACGGTAACAGGCCGAGAGAGACTTATGACGGTTTTGGAGAAATATCGGATGTATGTATTAAGCGGAAGATCAGAAATCGGCTGCAGGATATGGGAGAAAATATTTTTGTGCAGAGCGACGAACGTTCCGATGATGGATGCAAGAGTCTGGCGGACAGGGCGAAGAGCAACGAAATAATGCAAAAAGCATTGAAGAGCAAGGATAAGGAGGCTTATGCAAAGGAGGCCTGCAAGACATGGATTGATGTCCGCACTTTTGGCCAGGTATTCGCCTTCAAAGACAATAGCGTATCCGTAGGCGTAAGGGGACCGGTTTCCATTCATTCCGCTTTCAGCGTATTACCCGTAGCTATTAACAGCATGCAGATTACGAAAAGTGTCAACAGTGAGACAAAGGAGAAGAAGTCTTCGGATACTATGGGGATGAAACATAAAATATATTCGGCATTATATGTAATAAAGGGAAGCATTAACCACCAGCTTGCGGAAAAGACAGGGTTTAGCGATGAGGATGCGGAGAAAATAAAAGAAGCTTTGCGCACGTTGTTTGTAAATGACAGTTCTTCCGCAAGACCTGACGGAAGCATGGAGGTATGCAAATTATACTGGTGGAGGCATAATTGTCCGATGGGCCAGTATTCTTCAGCAAAGGTTCATAAGTTGATCAGGATTACGCCCGAGGGGGATGATCCGAAGGAATTGGAAGATTATAAAATAGAAATCGATACTTTGCCAGGCCTGGCACTTGAAGAAATCGAAGGTATTTGATGATGTATGCGGAAGAAGATTATTTGATGCTTTCCGGCATTCAGCATTTTGCTTTTTGCAGAAGGCAGTGGGCGATGATACATATTGAACAGCAATGGGCGGAAAATTACAGGACGACTGCCGGTGAACTCATGCATAAAAAAGCGCATGAGGAAGGCTCTTTTGAAAAAAGGGGCGGGTTGCTCATCGTTAGAGGTTTGCGCATTTCTTCCCGGGAACTCGGGTTAAGCGGGCAGTGCGATGTGGTCGAATTCCGTCAGGATGAAAGCGGTGTAGATCTGTTCGGATACGATGGAAAATGGAAAGTAACACCGATCGAGTACAAACGCGGAATGCCAAAAGAAAATAATGTGGATGAAGTACAGCTTTGCGCACAGGCGATTTGTCTGGAAGAGATGTTTCAGACGGGCATAGCGGAGGGATATTTATATTACGGGGAAAACAAGAGGCGCAGTCATGTGGAATTTACGGATGGACTGAGGGAAGAAGTAAAGAAGATGGCGGAGGAAATGCACGATTTATTTCACAGGGGATATACTCCGAATGTGAAGCCGGGGAAGCAGTGCAAGTCATGTTCTTTGGAAAATTTGTGCGTTCCGAAACTGCAAAAGACAACAAAGGTCAGGGAATACATGGAAAAGCACATAAAAATGAACGATTAAGGGGAGGAGAGGTGTGCGGAAATTATTAAATACATTGTATGTTATGACAGAGAGCTGCTATTTGTCTTTGGATGGCGAGAATATTGTGATACAGGATGGTGAGAAAACCCTTGGCAGATTTCCGCTCCATACATTAGAAAACATTATATGCTTTACCTATAAGGGAGCCAGTCCAGCGCTGATGGGCGCTTGTGCGGATCGGAAAATAGGAATAAGTTTTTTCTCACCGAGAGGAACATTTTTGGCAAGAGTGGCCGGAAAAGAGTATGGGAACGTGCTGCTTAGAAAAGAGCAATATCGAATATCGGATCGAGAAGAGAGAAGTATTGCATATGCCAGAAATATGATTGTTGGAAAAGTTTTTAACAGCAGATGGAGCATAGAGCGCACGCTGCGCGATCACGCATACCGGGTGGATGCTGAAAAAATGAAGCGGATATCCTTGGCTTTGTATGACGCGCTGCCTAAAATAGACGGCGCGCAGGATTTGGATGAGCTGCGGGGAATGGAAGGAAAGGCAGCGGAACAATATTTCTCCGTATTTAACGATATGATATTAAATCAAAAGGAAGATTTTGCGTTTATGACAAGGAATCGAAGGCCGCCCCTTGATAATATAAACGCTGTCTTATCGTTTGCTTATACGATACTTGCCGGTGATTGTGCCAATGCGTTGTCAGGTGTGGGGCTGGATCCATACGTAGGATTTATGCACGGCGACAGGCCGGGAAGAAAATCCCTCGCACTTGATCTGATGGAAGAATTGCGGCCTGTTCTGGCGGACAGATTTGTTTTAACATTGATCAATACAAAGGCAATTCAGGCAGTTCATTTTGAAAAGCAGAAAGATAATGCGGTTTTGCTAAACGATGATGGAAGAAAGGTATTTTTTAATGCATGGCAGAATCATAAAAAGGAAAAGATAACGCACCCATATTTAAAAGAAAAGATAGAATGGGGACTGGTTCCTTATGTACAGGCCCTTTTGCTTGCCCGGACGATCCGGGGCGATGTGGATGAATATCCGCCGTTTTTGTGGAAGTAGGTGTTGGGGATGTTAGTATTGATTACATATGATGTTTCTACTCAGGATGCGGCAGGAAAGGCACGCCTTCGTAAAGTTGCGAAAGAGTGTGTCAATTATGGGCAGCGAGTCCAAAATTCCGTATTTGAGTGTATATTGGATGCTTCGCAATTATTATTATTAAAAAACCGGCTGGTATCTTTAATTAATGAGAAAGAGGATAGTCTGCGCTTTTATTATCTGGGAAACAATTACCGGACGAAAGTAGAGCATTTTGGCAGTAAGACTACTTATGATGCGGAGGGGATTCTGATGATATAAGCTGGTGCGGGTGGCAAGCGAACATAAAATGGCAGGGGGTTCGCACCATAGAAAGTAATAAAAAAATAATAAGTAGTATAGTAAAATGAAATGGGCAATACTGTAATTTGTTAGTATTGCCTAAATAAAAATCAATATTTGAAAAGAAATATGTGATTTTTGGGGTCGTTCCCTTCGCGGGAGCGTGGATTGAAATATTTCAACCGTCAGAAGTCCATTTTGCCCAATCGTCGTTCCCTTCGCGGGAGCGTGGATTGAAATAAAAGAGCAGGTAACGGATCCGAAATTTCTGACGTCGTTCCCTTCGCGGGAGCGTGGATTGAAATCTCCGGCGGTCGATATGCTTACGCACTTTCCAACGTCGTTCCCTTCGCGGGAGCGTGGATTGAAATATCATTACCGCCGTTACACGGTCTTTGATGGTATGTCGTTCCCTTCGCGGGAGCGTGGATTGAAATAAGATTGCGCCCTTATAACCATTTGGGTACGTTGGGTCGTTCCCTTCGCGGGAGCGTGGATTGAAATCACAGCGCTGTAACTCGGTATCTCCTTCCTGGTTCGTCGTTCCCTTCGCGGGAGCGTGGATTGAAATAAACACGGTTATTCCATTTCTTAATCACCTGTTCCGTCGTTCCCTTCGCGGGAGCGTGGATTGAAATAGTGCCAGTAGATACGAGAAATCGTGTTTGCTGGCAGTCGTTCCCTTCGCGGGAGCGTGGATTGAAATATCTTTACGGCGAATATATAAACATTGGAAAGCAGGTCGTTCCCTTCGCGGGAGCGTGGATTGAAATCTCCTTTATTTTAATCCATACCAAAAAATACTGCCAGTCGTTCCCTTCGCGGGAGCGTGGATTGAAATTTCGTAAGTAAAAACTCCATAAAAATTACCGCAAGGGTCGTTCCCTTCGCGGGAGCGTGGATTGAAATAGTACGCACATACCGAACAGGGCAGTAACCAATAAGTCGTTCCCTTCGCGGGAGCGTGGATTGAAATATGTATCCGATACAGACCCTTAAAAATAGGATGGTCGTTCCCTTCGCGGGAGCGTGGATTGAAATTAAGACAACAATAAGGGAAGCCGAAGAAGCATGGAGTCGTTCCCTTCGCGGGAGCGTGGATTGAAATTTCCGTTGGTGACGTGAATGCCATCATATCAGTTATGGTCGTTCCCTTCGCGGGAGCGTGGATTGAAATCCTTTTTGGAAACGCTGGAAATCATGGGAGAGGTAGTCGCTCCCTTCGCGGGAGCGTGGATTGAAATCCCCACGTCCGCCCATCACCGCACCTCCTTAAACGTCGCTCCCTTCGCGGGAGCGTGGATTGAAATGACACGGCTTGTCTGTTTAAGATTTGCCATGTATGGTCGCTCCCTTCGCGGGAGCGTGGATTGAAATCTCTAAATACCCGCCAAGGTTAGTAATGTCATTTTGTCGCTCCCTTCGCGGGAGCGTGGATTGAAATGCTGGATTTTTGGCGGCGATGATCAGGAAGTGAGTCGCTCCCTTCGCGGGAGCGTGGATTGAAATACGCTGGTGATTACTGGCTTGGTGATATGATGCGCGAGTCGCTCCCTTCGCGGGAGCGTGGATTGAAATTTGCACGCAAATCCAAAAATAACTGCTGTATAAACCGTCGCTCCCTTCGCGGGAGCGTGGATTGAAATTATTGCGCATTTAAATGCACCAAGCACCGTAATTGGTCGCTCCCTTCGCGGGAGCGTGGATTGAAATATGGTAAGCTGTTCCGTCTGCGTCAGCAGCATATTGTCGCTCCCTTCGTGGGAGTGTGGATTGAAATCATCTCATGGCTGATGTTGCCCTTTAAGTTGACTGGTCGCTTCCTTCACGGGAGCGCAGATCGAAATACCAATACGGCGTATATGGCGACACATATCATTGTGGCACCCTACACAGGAACCCGAATTGAAATAACCAGCAAGCTATAACGAAACATCACAAGCTGTATAAATGCGGCATTTTTCCCCAGTATACATACCGCTTAATACAATGGCCTTGCGAATGCCGGATCGTCAATGATATGTATGCCCGGATCACATTGTCTTTAGAGGCTTAAAGTGTCAAAATGCAGGGCAAGGCTTGAAAGCGGATGTTGAAAAAAATGGTAAAAGTCAAAGTAAGTAATCTTGCAATCCGGGCTTATAGGTGTTATACTAATAATAACTATAAAGAATTTACAATGATATATTGTATATATCATGTATAAGGACATGGAAGTCCACATTTTTATTCAAAGGAGTGATGACAATGGGTATCGGTATTGATATGGGTAACAAGCAAAATTACTCTTATCTGTTCCAGAGTCTTTCGTCCAGCGGCGGCGGAATGGGAAATTTGAATTTCCTCTCCGATTATGCCAGCATTAGGAATGGCAGCTATGGTAAGCTTTTGAAGACTTATTATGCTAAACAGCAGGATTCCGGTACAGAAACGAGCAGTAAGGAAAGCAGATCGGGTAGTGTTCTCGACAGAATCTTGGAAGAGAAGAAAAACCCGAAGGTTTCCAAAGAAGTACAAGAGGCAAATGCTAATTTGACAACGGGTCTTTCTAATTTGAAGAATTCCGTTTCGGCATTGCAGAACAGTAAGACGTATACGGATACGGAGAATGGACAGAGCGCAGCGGATAAAGTAACTTCTGCGGTGAAAGCTTATGTGTCGGATTATAATGATGTTTTAAAAGCAGCAAGAGGTTCCACGCTGACGAATAAAACGGCATATGTGGCAAATATGATGAGCAATACGGCTGCGAATGCGGATAAACTTTCGGAAATTGGCGTTACTGTGAATAAGGACGGGACGCTGAGTCTGAGCGCAGAAAAATTAAAAGCGACAGACGTTTCCAAAGTACAGGAATTGTTTTCAGCTGATGATATCATGAGTTATGGTTCTGTAATTTCATCGCGCGTGCAGTTTGCAGGAGGTGCGTCCGGTACAGGCAGTACAGGTTCCACAAGCAATACCGGAACAGATAACACGGTGGCTTCCGGCGCTGCTTCCCTTAAGGAAGACAGCAAGGCGCTTGCATCGGATGAGTTATTTGCGAAGATGAAAGATAAGTATGGCAATGAGACGGATCAATATGATATTAGTAAGATTTTTGCTACGGCGAAGAGTTTTGTAAATAATTATAACAAGATGTTCGATGCCGCAGAGTCCAGTTCGAATTCCGGCGTGGTAGCTAACTTGTCTTACATCAGGGAAAAAACAGCACGCAATGAGGATGCACTGAAGCAGTTTGGAATCAGCGTGGACCAAAAAGGCCGCATGAAGATTGATGAGGCTACATTTAAAAAATCGGATATGGCCGAAGTGCAGAAATTATTCAAAGAATATGCTTCTTCGATCGGCACCAACGTATCGCTTGTAGATTATTACATGACTACTCAGGCGAATGCTGCCAGCGGTTATACGGCTGACGGAGGATATAACGTACAGGGAAGCGCCCGTTATGCCGGCATGATATAAGGTGCTTAGGGTAATTGATAAGTACTCGATATGAAAAGATTTAAAAATATAATATAAGTGCAGCAGGAAAAAATCCGCTGCACTTATATTTTTATGCGCAGGGGTGCGTAAGGAAATTAGCAGCTTTGCTGCACGCACCTCGCGCGGCGAGTATGGAAGATGAATCTTCTTTACTCGATTAACGCTTCATTTACGGTTGTGCGAATATTTAAACTATGCTATGATGATCGCATCAGGCAGGGAAAACAGAACAAACGCAGGGGGGATAGGATGGATCTGTTGATAAAAATAGGTATTTTTGCAGTCGTTGCATTGGTTTTAAACTATGTGGTTAATATAATCTATAAATATATATTAAAGAAAACAGGAGCGATTCATCTGCAGTTTTCAAAAAGTGTACTTGTAATTGTGATCGATGTGATCGTCATATACAGCCTGGCGCAGCAATTTGATATGACGAAGGAGATCAGCAAGGTAGTATTGCAGAGCGGCTCGCTAATCCTGGCAATCGCTACTTTTGCCGCGCAGCATGCTTTGGGCAATGTGATAAGCGGTGTTTCCATATCGGTGTCGAAACCTTATAATGAAGGGGAAAAAATAAGAGTGGTTCAAGGAGGAACTGTGATTGCGGAGGGAATCGTAAGGGATGTGACGCTGCGGCACACGGTGATCTACCAGTTTAACGGAGAAAGCTATATTGTTCCGAATTCGGTTATGGATACGGCAGTGGTGATAAATACGAATTATACGGAAAATATAGGGAACTTTATAGAAGTGGAGATTTCTTATGACGCGGATATTGATGAAGCGCTCCGTATTATAAGAAAAGTATGTGCGGAACATGAATTGACATTAAATACGGAAGAAAATGCAGTTACCGCAAGCGGTTATACGCAAAACGGAATTATTTTAAAAACGACGATATGGACGGAAAATCTCGATGATAGTTTTCATGCATGCAGCGATATAAGGATCGCTCTTATAACGGAATTTAAGAAAAGCGGTATAGAGATTCCATATCAGACGGTAACGGTAAATGCTCCGTTTCATACATAAAAACAGAAGGCGGGATATTTTATGGAACTGCAAAGATTTACGTCGGTAGAAAGCGCGCTGGCCATGCTATTTGGAAAGGGCGTTAAAATTGCAAAAAGGGACAGGGTATTAGGCGGCGATATCAATGAGGCGTTTGGGCTGACGCTGACCGATGGAAGACGCATTTTTATGAAAGCAAACAGGAAAGAGAACGTATCCTTTTTTATGGCGGAATCGGCCGGATTGGCTGCGATTGCGGCTGCCGGAGCGATTGGAACGCCTACTGTTTTTGGTTTTGGAACGGATGAAGAAGGAGCAGGGAGCGCTTTTTTGCTTATGGAATGGATAGAAGGAAAAGGGCGCGTAAAAGATTACTGGGAAGTGTTCGCGCGTGATTTGGCCGCTATGCACCGGGCCGAAACGGAAAGTTATACCGCGGGGGGAAAGTTTGGCTTTGCGGACGATAATTATATTGGGGCGGGTGAGCAAATCAATGAAGTCCGTGACAGCTGGATCACTTTTTTCCGCGAATGCCGGCTGGAACCGCAGTTTGAGAGAGCTTCCCGTTATTTTGAAGCAGAAGAAAGGAAAAAGATCATAAAGCTGCTGGAACGGATAGGGGAGATTTTAATAGAACCGGATCATCCTTCGTTGCTGCACGGCGATTTGTGGGCCGGAAACGTAATGACGGGAAACGATGGGAAAGCGTGGCTAATCGATCCGGCGGTTTATGTGGGGCATGCCGAAGCGGATCTTGCGATGACAGAGCTTTTTGGAGGATTTCCGCAAGTTTTTTATGATGCGTATCGGGGGGCAGCTCCTATGCGGCCGGGGTATGGGAGGAGACGGGATTTGTATAATCTATATCACCTTCTGAATCATTTGAATTTGTTTGGACGGGCATATCTGCCGTCCGTAATGCATATTGTAAGGGAATATACTTCATAAAATATAAGGAAACTATGGTTGAGAAGAGACTTGATGAGAAAATTCCGCTTGTATAAGCGCTGGGAGGAAGAGTATAATAAAAATGATAAATAAGCCGATAAGGCGAATATTTTACTGGCAGGATGGGAGGCCGGAAAAAGGGAAATGATGAATAAAGATGAAGCATTGCGGATGACATATTCAGGGTTGCTTTTAAAAGACGGGGAAAAGATGGTAAGAGTTTGCTTTGAGAGAGGAAGAAGCGGCTATGCGGAGGGGATCGTGCCAAGGGGAACCATTGAAAAGTCTTCCGGTTTTACAAAAGAAGAAATTGAACAATTAACGGTCTATCTCCAGGAGAATGCCACTGATATTATCAATAAGGCGAAAGAGGTGCATTTCCTGAATGAATGGCTGGGAAAAAAATAGGATGTGTAAAGTGCGTGTAGTCATACATGCACTTTTTTTAAAATAGACTAGGTATAAAGGTGAATCGAGAGTGATCTGCTATTTTAAACGTATTATCCAATATTTCCAATATTATTATACCGGTGGTTATTTTTTATATTGTGGCTTATGGGCTGGTTCATAAAAGAAATGTGTATGAAGATTTTATGAAAGGGGCAAAAGACGGTTTTCAGACGGTCATTCAGATCATGCCCACGTTAGTTGGATTGATGGTAGCGGTCGGGGTGCTGCGGGCATCGGGTTTTCTAGAGGCGGTCGGGAAAATATTTGGGGGGCTGGCGGAGAAGATAGGCTTTCCATCGGAATTGGTTCCGCTTGTTTTCGTAAAAATGTTTTCGTCTTCGGCAGCTACCGGGCTGGTACTTGATATTTTCAAAACTCATGGGCCGGATTCCCGGATCGGAATAATCACTTCTATTATGATGAGCTGTACGGAAACTATTTTTTATACTATGAGTGTTTATTTTTTAGCGGCAAAGGTAACAAAGACGAAACATACTTTGAAGGGCGCGCTGCTTGCTACATTGGCGGGAATTATTGCCAGCGTGGTTTTGGCCGGTATGGTTTCTTAATATAACATTTCCTTTAAAAAGCGCGATAATGTTTGGTGCTTGTGGCAGAAGGCAAAATACAGTATACTTATTGTGGTCAGATAAAATATGCAATGCCGTATATTGCCGGTCAGGAAGGCATTGCAGGATAGGAGATGAGTATGCACCGAAGGCACAAAGGAAGGCGTCTGCCTTTAAAAACAGTGTATTATCTTTCTTTTTTATTTTTTATAGTAATTCCTATTTTGGTCGTTCTTGTAGGGGCCCTTTTGATTTTGAATAAACAGTTTAAAAACCAAGCGCTTACGAATATCAGGCAGGCGCAGGAGACGGTGATTACGGAGCTGAAATCGGATATTGACATTATGTCCATGCGCCTTTCCCATTTGATTTATACGAATAATAATGAAATATTGGCTTATGCGGCGGAGGTGGATACCGCTGATTTCAGCAGACGGTATGAGTATGAGCAGAAATTGGAACAGGCGGGGAATCTGGCGCTGGAGCCGGTGAAAGATATCATATCGGTGGGTTTTTATATGAAGGACGGGAGGAAAACTTACATAAAAAATGATATTAAGCGCACGGTGGATGAAGTGAGGGAGATGGACTGGTACCGAAAGGCATTGGAAAAACGCAATACGGTCTGTCTCGGTTCTTATGATACGATTTCTTCCAACGATTTGTTTGTGGGAGGGAAGAAGGATCTGCTGATTCTCGTTTTTGCCTTGGCGCCGGATGTGACGACGGACCGTTCCCAGAAAATAGAAATGGTAGTTTTTTACCAGTCTACGGATGCGGCGGAAAGAATCAAAGAGTATAACAGGAATTACCTTGGGGGGAAGAACAAACTGGGGATTACCCAGATCAGGGACAGCGGCGGGAATCTTGTTTTTTCTACGCTGGAGGAAGGTGAGATTGATTTTTCCGATAAGAAATATACGTGTGTAAAAACGCCGCTGGAATTGAATGACACGGTCTGGTATTTGGAAAGTTATATCGAGACGAGGGATTTGACGCTGGAATATTGGAACCGGGCAATTCTGGTGCTGCTGGCGGCGGTGCTGGTTTTGCTGTTTGCAGGGTATTACTCCAGGTATTTCCTGAGAAGCATCGTGAAGCCGATCGAGGAAATCAGCGGCGGCTTGCGGGAAGTGGAGGAAGGAAACCTGGATGTGCATGTAACGGCTAGCGGCCAGTCCGAAGTGAGGAATATGATTCACCAGTTCAATGCTATGGTCCGTAGGCTGAAAGTGCTGATCGGGGAGTATGAAGAACAGGTGCGCAATATGGAGCGGAAGCCGGGGGACTATCTGGCGGCTTTGCTGAAGAAGGAGATAGAGCCGGAAGAGGTGGAGCGGAGATCAAGGGAATTTTTTATGGAACCCTATGTTCTTATGGGCATGCATATTGTTTATGGGAATCCGGCGGAAAAAGAGATGGATGTGGCCATGGAATTGAAAAATAGTTTTGAAAGGAATCCAAGGTATGCATCCAGATGTATTGCATATATGGAGACGCCTTCCTTTTTCTTTATTTTTTACCGGGTAACGGAGGAAGAGTATAGCGGCAGGATGATAAAAATGTTACAGGAACTGCAGCGGGGGGCGTCCAACGAGTTTGGTGTTAAAATCGCGGTATGCGTAGGGAAAAAGGCGTTTGGGCCCGGGGAGTTTTTGCAAAGGGAAGAGGACGTGAGGAAAAAAATTTGTCTGCGGCATCTGCTGGGAGAGAATGCGGTCATCGATTTGGAGAGAGCGGAGGAAAGGGAGGAAGACCTGCTGGAATTGGCCAGGGAATACGAAAAGCTGGCAAACGCTTTGTATATTGCGGATGAAAAAAATATGGCGGAGGAGAAGGACAAGCTGTTTGCGGCATTTACGGACCGGCAGATGGAGGAAATGCGGCAGCGGGTATACGGGGCGATCCTGGCCATCGGGAACAGGTTTGATATGGATAATTCCCGCTTTTCGGACGTGTTTGGGCAACAGTACAATTATTTGGACAAGATAGGGCGGATCGAGGATGTACGGGGATTGAAGCTATGGCTGACGAATTATTTCGCGTGGCTGATGGATTATTCCGCTTCCAGGCTGAACGTAGCGGAAACGGATGTGATTATAAAGGCGAAACGGTATATGGCGGATCATTATGAGGACTGCGAATTGTCATTATCCAAAGTGGCGGATTATGTGGGGCTGAATGAAAAGTATTTTACGAATCGCTTTACCAAGGAGACGGGGGAAAATTTTTCTTCTTATTTGACGGCGCTTCGGATGCAGAAGGCGAAAGAATTGTTGAAAACGACGACCTTTAAAGTTTATGAGATTTCCGAGATGGTAGGATATCATAACGCGGAGCATTTTAACAGGATGTTTAAAAAATTGAATGGAATTACACCTGCCCAGTACAGAAAAACCATGTGAAGACGTGGTTTTTCTTACTTTTTATCAAAAAAACTTACCAAAAATCAAAAAACGGAATCTGCATCATCTGAAAAAATATCAAGAAAAATGAAGATATGAAATGGCGGAGAGGATGTCAAGCTGATATTCTTGAAACACAGTTTGGCCAGCTGGAAATGAATGGAAAGAAAAATCCGGGAGGTATCATTAGAATGAAAAAAAGAATTATTGCTTCTATTTTAACGTGTGCAATGGCGGCATCTTTATTCATCGGATGCGGAAGCGCAGGGGGGAATACAAAGGAAGGAGCTGCCGTAGAAGAAGCTCCGGCGGCAGAAGAGGGCGGGGAAGAGAGCGCGGCGCCCGCAGCTTCTAATGAAGAGTTGAGCGGTACGCTTACTTTTGCCATTTGGGATAATAATTTGAACGATTTTATCGAAGAAAATGATATGGTAGGAAAATTCCAGGAACAATATCCGAACGTGGATGTGGAAGTGGAAAAAATCAAGGACGATTCCGAATATTGGAATGCGATGAAGATGCGGGCATCGGCAAACCAGCTTCCCGACATTATGTTTAACAAGCCGTTTACCTTGTCCAGATTCAAGGACTATCTGATTGACTTGTCAGGAACAGAGGCATGTGCCAACAATGAGCTGGCGGGCGGATATGCATTGGACGGAAAGGTGCTTGGCATACCGATGACATCCGGCTATGAATATGTATTTTATTGGAAGGATATGTTCGCGGAAGCAGGGGTGGAGGTTCCCACCACATGGCCTGAATTTGAGGCGGCGGCAAAGACTTTGCAGGATTATTTCGGCAAAGAAAATCCGGACTTTATGGCGATTGCCTGCGGGTTGAAGGATGAATGGCCGGATTACCCTTATATGGAGTTTATGCCGGCTTTGGAATCGGCGAACGGGCAGAACTGGAATACGATGGCAACCCAGGATGCGCCTTTTGCAGAAGGAACGGATATCAATAAGGCTTACAACAAAGTATATAACCTGTTTACATCGGGAGTTCTTGGCAAAGATCCCTTAGGGCTTGGAAACGATCAGGTAACGAGCCTGTTTGCAGCTAAGAGTGCGGCGATCCTTGCGTTGGGAGACTGGGGTCTGCAGAATATCGCAAATGGTACGGACGATATTTCCCAGCTTGGGACATTCTATCTTCCGACAAGAAATACGGAATCCGACCCTTATAATGTAATCGTTCAGGGCGATTCCTTTATGGGGGTAACGACTCACTCCAAGAATCAGGAAGCGGCAGTGGCGTTTGTGGAATGGTTCTATTCGGAAGCATGGTATCCTGACTACATAAATTATGTGTCTTCGGCTTCTTCGATGAAGAATTTCCCGAAGGATAAAGATCCTGTTTTGGCAGAGGCAGATACGCTTTGCCCGGATAAAGTACTCGTTATGTATGACGGCGGCGGCGATGATTTTTCGGCAATCCAAAATGAGACTACGTTTGATTATAAGAAACTGGGCGCTCAGATGATGACGGAAGGTTTTGATTTGAATGCGGCGCTGGATGAACTGAATACGAAATGGGCGGAAGCAAGGGCAAAATTAGGAATCCAGTAAACCGAAAAGCAGATAGTAACCAGAAAACGGGGGCTGCGCAGAGCGGCCCCTGCTTATTACCGGGAGGTAGTCATGAGCAAATTAGGTAAGAAGAGGAAACAGTTTATTTTTGCGGCGCTGGTGGTGCCGATGCTTCTCCTGATTGCATTTGTTGTTTTTCCGGCCATCGATTTATTTCGGATGAGTTTTACGAATTGGGATGGCTATTCGCCGGAAAAAGATTTTATCGGGATGGCAAATTATGTATCCATGTTCCAGAATAAGGATTTGTGGATGTCGTTAAAAAATAATGCGGTATACTTTTTCATCCATTTATGCATGATTGTAGTGGAATTGGCTTTTGCGGTGCTTTTAACGGGCAAGTTAAGGGCGGCAAAATTTTATAAGACTATGGTGTTTATGCCGTATATTATCAATGGGGTGGCGATTTCCTATGCCTTTTCCTATTTTTTTTCGCCGATCAACGGGGCCTTTGACGCTATTTTGTCGGCGGTGCATCTGGAGTCTTTGATCAGGAGCTGGCTGTCCGATCCGAAGATTGTCAATTATGTGCTGGCGTTCGTCTCTTTGTGGAGGTTCAGCGGTTATCATATTATTTTATTTATGGCGGCGCTGCAGTCCATACCGCAGGATCAGATGGAGGCGGCCGAGGTGGACGGGGCGACGACCTGGCAGTTGTTTAAATACATACAGGTGCCGGCTATTATGCTGATGGTGGATTTCGTGCTGTTCGATAATATCAGAGGGGCTTTACAGGTATTTGATATTCCGTTTGTTATGACGGCGGGCGGCCCCGGATATGCTTCTTCTACGTTTACGTTATATACGATCAAGACGGCGTTTACTTTCTCGAACTTTGGCCTGGCTTCTACGATGGCTGTGGCGATTATGTTTATGATCGTTTTTATTTATGTGGTGCAGAATTATCTGATTCATGGTCTGGTCTTGAAGGATAGGAGGAAATAGATATGCAGAAAAAGGTGTTGACGCAGACTTTCAAACAAATCATATGCCTTTGCATGGTTGCCATCGTGCTTGCTCCCATACTTCTTACTTTTTTCGCGGCATTGAAGACGAAAGCGGATATGGCGACAACTTCGCCACTGCTTCTGCCGGCATGGGACAGGGTAACGTTTGAAAACTTTCAGGATGTATTGACGGATAAATATTTATTGCTTGGGTTTCGGAATACGGGTATTATATTAGTGATTTCCCTTTTCTTTAATGTCATGTTCGGCACGGTAACGGCTTTTATTATCGAACGTTTCCAGTTTAAGGGAAAGAAGATCGTAGTAGGATTGTTTTTTATGGGGATGCTGATCCCTACTTTTGTAACAGAGATCGCCCGGTTTCAGGTGATTCAGGGGCTGCATCTTTACAATACCATATGGGCCCCTATCGTTATTTATGTGGCTTCCGATTTGATGCAGCTTTATATTTACCGGCAGTTTATTTCCGGTTTGTCGGTGTCGCTGGACGAGGCGGCGCTGCTGGACGGGTGTTCTTATTTCGGGTTGTTTGTAAAAATCATCTTCCCGCTGCTGGCGCCGGCTACGGCTACGGTCTGCATTATTAAGGCCATCAATATTATTAACGATATGTATATTCCGTATTTGTATATGCCGAAAAACAAGCTGCGCACTTTGACGACTTTTTTGATGAATTATGCCAATGCCCAGCAAGGATCGTGGCAGACTTTGGCGGCCGGCATCATTATCATTATGATTCCGACGATAGCTATTTATATTTTCTTCCAGAAGTATATTCTGGCGGGAGTAGCGGCGGGAGCCGTGAAGGAATAGGAGGAAAGGCATGAAAGCAGAGATCAACTGGCTGGATGACCCGGAGGTGTTCCGGGTCAACCGGCTTCCGGCCCATAGCGACCATCGTTTTTACAAGAGCATGGAGGAGATGGAAGAAGGGAGAAGCTCTTTGGAGCAGTCTTTAAACGGCATGTGGAAATTCCGCTATTCTGTGAATGCGGCGTCGCGGCCGGCGGAATTTTATAAGGAAGGCTTTGACTATGGGGATTTTGGTGAAATTGCGGTACCCTGCCATATTGAAATGGCGGGGTATGACAAAATCCACTATATTAATACGATGTATCCGTGGGAAGGACATGTATACCGGAGGCCGGCTTATAGTCTGGAAAACCGGGCGGAATGGAAAGGGATGTTCAGCCAGGCTGCTTATAATCCGGTAGGTTCTTATATGAAGGAATTTGACTTGGAGGAGGGGCTTCTGGGGCGTCGGGTGATCATCTGCTTCGAAGGTGTGGAACAGGCGATGTACTTATGGCTGAACGGAAGCTTTGTAGGGTACGCCGAGGATAGTTTTACGCCTTCGGAATTCGACCTGACTCCTTATTTGAAAGAAAAAGGAAATGTGCTTGCAGTAGAAGTACATAAGAGAAGCAGCGCGGCTTTTTTGGAAGACCAGGATTTTTTCCGCTTTTTTGGGATTTTCCGAAACGTAACATTGTATGCAAAACCGGAAATGCATGTGGAAGATTTGTGGGCTTTGCCGGAACTGGAGGAAGGTGGAACGGGAAGGCTGGCGGTGGAGCTGGATATATCCATGGAACAGGGGTGTTCCGGGAAGACGGAAATTATTTTGGAAGACGAGGAAGGGAATTGTCTGCTGCGTTATGAGATGCCTTTGGCGGCGGACGGCATTGATAAGGGGACACATGGGCGAATGCCGAAGAAGACCTTGGGTAAGGTGATTCCCTGGGAAAATAAGAATCCTGTTTTGTATTCCCTGCTGATCCGTTTATACGACGAAGGGGATGAACTGGTGGAGGTTGTCCCTTATTCGATTGGATTTCGAACGATAGAGATCAAGGACAAGGTTATTTTTTTGAATGGAAAGCGTTTGGTGATAAACGGCGTAAACCGGCATGAATGGAGTGCGGAAAAGGGCAGATGCATTGGAATGGAGGAAATGCGGAAGGATATGGACTGCTTGATATCCAATCACATCAATGCCGTGCGCACCTGCCATTATCCGAATCAGATGCCGTGGTATGATTTATGTGACAGAAACGGGATCTATATGATGGCGGAGGCGAATCTGGAATCCCACGGCTCCTGGCAGAAGATGGGGGTATGCGAGCCGTCATGGAATGTTCCCGGTTCTCTGCCACAGTGGAAGGAAGCGGTATTGGATCGCGTGAAAAGTAATTTTGAATTATTCAAAAACCACGTTTCTATTTTATTTTGGTCTTTGGGCAATGAGTCTTATGCGGGCGGCAACATAGAGGCCATGAACCGGTATTTGAAAGAAAAACGGGACGGAAGGCTGGTGCATTATGAGGGAGTCTTCCATAACCGGACTTATGAAGATACCGTTTCCGATGTGGAAAGCCGTATGTATGCGCCGCCGGAGCAAATCAGGGAATATTTGGAAAATGATCCGAAGAAGCCGTTTCTTCTCTGCGAGTATATGCACGATATGGGCAATTCGTTAGGGGGAATGGATTCTTACATGAAACTGCTGGATGAATATGAGATGTACCAGGGAGGATTTATCTGGGATTATATCGATCAGGCAATTTTGGTGGAGGATGAAGTGACCGGAAGAAAAGTGTTAAGATATGGAGGGGATTTTGACGACCGGCCTTCCGACTACGAGTTTTCCGGGAACGGCATTGTGTTTGCAGACCGAACGGAAAAACCGGCTATGCAGGAGGTGAGGTATTACTATGGGCGATATGAGTAAAGGGAAACATCAGGAGGAAAAAGGAACGGAGGGCGGAACGGGTTTGCTGCAAGTAATTTATGGCGATGTGACGCTGGGAGTCCGGGGAACATATAGGGGGACGGAATTTCATTATATTTTTTCTTATGCGGCACATGGTATGGAATCGCTTGTTATCGATGGGCGGGAATGGCTGTACCGGTCCCCCCGGCCCACATTCTGGCGGGCGACGACGGACAATGACAGGGGAAGCGGGTTTCCGTTAAAAAGCGGGATGTGGCTGGCGGCGGACATGTTCATTAAATGCATCGGAATTGCTGTGGCGGTGAACGGAGAGGATATTCCTCTTCCCTGCGCGCCGGAAAATAATCGGTATGTGGCTGGCGTTCCTGAGGCGGAACGGGTAAAAATTACTTATACTTATGAAACGGTTACGAATCCTGCAACAAAGGTTTGTGCTGCCTACGAGGTGACGGGGGATGGGGAGATCCGTACAGATGTACATTATTATGGGTTCAAGGGACTGCCCCAGCTTCCGGCTTTTGGTATGCGCTTTGTGATGCCTGCTTGTGCGGATCGGTTCCGATATGAAGGCTTGTCCGGGGAGACCTATCCCGACAGAAAGGCCGGGGGCATACCGGGTATCTATGAAGTACAGGGGCTTCCGGTCACTCCCTATCTGGTTCCTCAGGACTGCGGCGTCCATATGGATACGAAGTGGGTGGAAATATATAGAAGCAATGGCCTGGATAATAGCAGGAGAGGCAAAGAAATGTCGGTGCTGCATTTCGATTTGGGAAATCTGGCTTTTTCCTGTCTGCCTTATACCGCTTCGGAGCTGGAAAATGCTACGCATCAGGAAGAGCTTCCCCCTCCCCGCCGGACGGTGCTCTGCATCTACGGCGCGGTTCGCGGAGTAGGAGGTATCGACAGCTGGGGGACGGATGTGGAGGAAAAATATTGGATCGATGCGGAGGATGACATTGCGTTTCGTTTTTCGATAAAGATGAAAGATAAAGAATGTAGAAAGAGTTTGCTTTTATAATTACAAAGCGGCCAATCCGATGAAGGATTTGGCCGCTGTTGTTCGCTCGGGGTTTATTGCCGTGTTACGACCGGTTTTCCCTCTTTGTCAAGTAAGGGCGTAAATCCTGCCGCAGCTCCGTTAAAGTGAAACAGATAATTAATACCTGTTTCTGTGTCAACCCAAATTTCCGTGACATTGACTGTTCCCTGACTATAAGTTTTCTTAAAGCGTTTCATAATTGTGACTCCTTATAAATTGATTAATTTTGTAACTGCCTGTGGCATTTATGCATAAAAAGAGTGTAACATAATCATTTTGGACTGTCCAGCGGGACATGTATCAGTGATATAATGAATAGCAGGATGAGAACGTTTGTTTGATACGGCATCCTCTCTCTGATGAAAATACCTTGACGATCAGCCGCAATGCAGTATAGAATACAAAGGAATGTAAAATACTGGTTAGAAGCAGAAACAGAAAGGGAACGATCAATAAATGAAAACATCATCGGATTTGCAAATATTGCTCAGAAACATAGACCGCAGGGGATATCCTGCTTATAAGGATACAAAAGGGAGTTACGGCTTTGGGAATTATATGCTTTCCATCGATCACGTACAGGGGGATCCGTTTGCTTCCCCTTCCAAGGTAAGCATTCATATAGAAGGAAAAACGGCAGGTTTTCCGGAGGAATATTATAAGACGAAAGAGAGAAGAGTCGCGTTGCAGGATTATCTGCTGAGACTGTTCCGCAGCGAAGTGGATAAATATAATTTTAAAGCAAAGGGTTCCGGGAAGAGCGGCCTTATGTCGGTCAGCAGACCGGGGCAGGAAGTGCTGGAACGTACGGCCTGTGAGATTGATCCGAAGTCGGGAAAACTGGCGGTTCGGCTGGAAGTCGGTTTTCCGGCGAATGGAAGGACGATCTGTTCTTCGGAACTGATAAAGATTCTGTTTGACTTTTTGCCGAAATGTGTGCAGGATGTATTATTTTACCGGAAATTGAATGGAAGCGAAGTGGAAAAAATCATATTTTTGGCGGACGACAGGGAATATATCCGAAACAGGCTGGAAGAGATGGGGCTAGTTGCTTTTGTAGCAAACGGCTCGGTGCTTCCGAGGGAATCGGGTGTTTCGGACAGGCCAATGAAAAACAGCGTACTTTTCCGTTCCCCGGAGTCTATGGAAGTGGAAATGGATCTGCCTCATAAGGGCAGGGTGAAAGGAATGGGTATCCGCAAAGGGATCACCCTTATTGTGGGAGGGGGATATCACGGGAAATCCACTCTGCTGAAAGCGCTGGAGCTGGGAGTGTACAATCATATTGCCGGAGATGGCAGAGAATATGTGGTGACGGTTTCCGATGCGGTCAAAATCAGGGCGGAAGATGGAAGATGCGTGAAAAACGATGATATTTCCATGTTTGTCAATAATCTTCCGAACGGAAAGGAAACGAAGAGCTTTTATACTGAAGATGCCAGCGGCAGTACTTCCCAGGCGGCGAATGTGATCGAAGCGATGGAAAGCGGGACTTCCTTATTGCTGATCGATGAAGATACATGTGCTACGAATTTTATGGTACGGGATGAGCTGATGCAAAGGGTGGTTCACAGAGAGAAGGAGCCGATTACGCCGTTTATTGAGAGGGCGCGTTATCTTTATGAAAAGAAAGGAATCTCCTGTATTGTCGTGGCAGGTAGTTCCGGTTCTTATTTTAGCATTGCCGACTGGATTGTGCAGATGGATAATTATGTGCCGATAGAGATCACTTCTCTGGCGAAAGCGGAAGCGGAAAAATATCCGCCTTTATCCGTTCCGGAAAAGGAACCGGATGAGCCGGATTACAGGCGTGCGCCGCGGGCCGGGAAAGGCGGCAGGGATAATGGCGGCCATATGCAAAGGAACATGGGGCGCGGAGGACGAGGCGGCCATGGCGATAACAGAGATAACAGAGTGAAAATCAAAAGCATGGGAAAGGAAGGCGTCAGCCTGAATAAAGAGAATGTCAACTTGCATTATGTGGAGCAGATCGCAGACAGCGAACAGGTGACGGCTTTGGGATATCTGCTGGCGTATGCGGAGAACCATATGTTCAACGGAAAGGACAGTATGCAGGAGATCGTCGGCAAGCTGATGAAGTTGATGGAGCAGAAAGGGCTTGCGAGCGTGGTTCCGGGGGATTATCTTCCGTCAGGACTGGCATTGCCAAGAAAACAGGAGATCTTCGCCTGCTTTAATCGTTACAGGGCGATGAACCTTTAAAAAGAGGCAACGGACATATTATCTGATGGGATATGTTCGTTGCCTTTCTTTTGGAATTTTTATATAATGATATTGGAATATGTATTATTCTTTCATGGAGGATACAAGATACCGGCCTAATGCCTGATCTTCTACCATAACATGGTTAAACAAAAAATCCTGTAAATGGTCTTTGATCTGGGGCACCATTTCTTCGGGATGTTTTCCCAGTCTGGGAAGGTCTATATCAATGATGCTGGTGCGGAATACGGCATGGGATTGCTTGTGCTGGTCAGTTTCGGGATAGTTATATTTCAGCATCAGATCTTCTTCCGTATAGAAGTGATAGGACGTATATTCTCTTAACTCGCAGACGATATCCAGCAATTCCTTTGTAGTGGCATTCTGGCAGCCGTGCATGATGAGCTGTTCCATTTCACGGCCGATATGAAATAATATTTGATGCTGGTCGTCAATAGCCGGGACGCCGCATTCCATTTCTTTGCACCAGTCGAATTTAAAGTCAAACATATATAGATACCTCCATTTGGAAAATAGTTGTATGGTTTATGTATTCTGGCGATGAAACAGGTGATATGATTTTATATTTTATAATAGGACAATAGAGTATGCAACTGAAAATTACATAAAATAAAAAAATTAAAAAAATAATGGAAAGAACAAAAGATAATATTTAAAAAGGAAGATAAAAAATGAATGAAAAAAAGCAGATATTTTTGGCAGTGAGGCCGGAGATAATGACAATAATAACTGTAATGGTGGTTTTGGCCGCGGCCATTTTTATTATATTTTGGGCGGTGCGTTTTTATAAAAGAAAAAAGATGGGGTTCCTTGATGATATGGAGGGGCATGAGTTTGAGTATTTCTGTGCCAAGCTGTTAAAGGACAGCGGATTTATTGATGTGGAGGTGACGAAGGGCAGCGGGGACTATGGTGTGGATATATTGGCGGAAAAAGACGGCGTCACTTATGCAGTGCAATGCAAATGTTATACCGATCCGGTGGGAGTCAAAGCGGTGCAGGAAGCATATGCCGGCAGGGACTACTACGACCGCATGGTAGGCGCTGTTATGACCAACCAGTATTTTACCGCGCCCGCGGTGAATGCGGCCCGGAAGCTGAAGATATTGTTATGGGACAGGGGTTATTTGGAAAATATGATGGAGGAAAAATAGTTGTACCATTACTTAATAGTACAACTATTTTTTATTTGTACTAATTTTTTGATGACTTAATATTGACAAGTTTGGAGGGAAAGAAATAAAATAAGAACAGAAAGACAGCGATAGCAGTCGCGCGTAAATGCGTGTTCATGTTACGCATAACATAAGTACGTGTAGCATGGGTACGCTAATATTGGGAAAATGGAGGATGGTAGAATGAAAACAGGAAAAGACTACAAATTTTGGTTTTGCACAGGATCACAGGACCTGTATGGGGATGAATGTCTTGCAAATGTTGCGGAACATTCCAGAATTATCGTGGAAAATCTGAATAAATGCGGGCTTCTGCCTTTTGAAGTAGTGTGGAAGCCGACTCTGATTACAAATGAGCTTATTAGAAAAACGTTTAATGAAGCGAATGCGGATGAAGAATGTGCGGGTGTGATTACATGGATGCATACATTTTCACCGGCGAAATCATGGATACTCGGACTTCAGGAGTACAGGAAACCCCTGATGCATTTACATACACAATTTAACGAGGAGATTCCGTATGATGCGATCGATATGGACTTTATGAACGAGAATCAGTCTGCCCACGGCGACAGGGAATATGGGCATATTGTGAGCCGTATGGGAATCGAGAGAAAGATCGTAGTAGGACATTGGAATGACAAGGAAGTGCAGAAAAAGATCGCGGATTGGATGCGCACGGCGATCGGGATTATGGAATCCTCCCATATCCGTGTATGCCGCGTTGCGGATAATATGAGAAATGTTGCGGTAACGGAAGGCGATAAGGTAGAAGCACAGATAAAATTCGGCTGGGAAATTGATGCATATCCGATCAATGAAATTACGGAATATGTAAAAGATGTTGCGGAGGGAGATATCAATGCCCTGGTAGATGAGTATTATTCGAAATATGATATTTTACTGGAAGGCAGGGACGAAGCGGAGTTCAGAAAACATGTGGCGGTTCAGGCAGGAATTGAAATCGGCTTTGAGAAATTCCTGGAAGAGAAAAATTATCAGGCGATCGTTACTCATTTCGGCGATTTGGGCGGTTTGCAGCAGCTTCCCGGATTGGCAATCCAAAGGCTGATGGAAAAAGGATATGGTTTCGGGGCAGAAGGCGACTGGAAGACGGCTGCCATGGTTCGCCTGATGAAGATTATGACTTCGGGAATGAAGGATGCGAAGGGAACTTCCTTTATGGAAGATTATACCTATAATTTAGTACCGGGCAAAGAAGGAATTCTACAGGCGCATATGCTGGAAGTATGCCCTACGGTTGCGGAAGGAAAGATTGGCATTAAAGTAAATCCGCTTTCCATGGGCGACAGGGAGGATCCTGCGCGTCTTGTATTTACTTCCAAGACAGGGCCGGCGGTAGCAACTTCCCTGATCGATCTTGGGAATAGATTCCGTCTGATCATCAATGCCGTTGACTGCAAAGCGGTAGAGAAACCGATGCCCAAGCTTCCGGTTGCCACCGCGTTCTGGACGCCGCAGCCGAACTTGAAAACGGGCGCGGAAGCGTGGATTCTGGCAGGAGGCGCTCACCATACGGCATTCTCCTATGACCTTGGCGTGGATCAGATGGTAGACTGGGCAGCAGCTATGGGAATTGAGAGCGTAGTGATCGACAACGATACAACGATCCGAAACTTTAAAAATGAACTGAGATGGAACGAGGTCGTATTCAGATAGAAGCGGATCGGGAGGCATGGATCGGGAAAGGCGGGATATGGCAATGGATAGAAAGGAAATGATTATAAGCGGCAAGACGGCGCTTGGCATAGAATTCGGTTCTACCAGAATCAAAGCGGTGCTGATAGGGGAAGACCATTCCCCTATTGCATCGGGAAGTTATGAATGGGAGAACCAGTACGAAAATAATATCTGGACCTATAGCCTGGATATGGTTTGGAAAGGCTTACAGGACAGCTACGGCGAACTGGCGGCGGATGTGGAGAAGCAGTACGGAGTCGCACTGGAAACGGTGGGAAGCATCGGTTTCAGCGCCATGATGCACGGGTATATGGCATTTAATAAAGAAGGAGAGCTTCTTGTGCCTTTCCGCACATGGAGAAATACGATTACCGGAGAAGCGGCGGAGGAACTGACGAAGCTCTTCCAATACAACATTCCCCAAAGATGGAGCATCGCTCATTTGCGCCAGGCGATACTGAACAAAGAAGAGCATGTAAAGGATATCGATTATCTGACGACGCTTGCGGGATATGTGCATTGGAAAATGACAGGAAAGAAAGTGCTGGGAGTGGGAGACGCTTCCGGTATGTTCCCTATCGATACGGATACAAAAGATTATTATGCGAGAATGCTGGAGCAGTTCGATGAACTGACAGCGGAAGAAAAATATCCGTGGAAACTGAAAGAGATCCTTCCTGAAGTATTAGTGGCCGGCGAAAATGCCGGAACTTTGACGGAAGAAGGCGCAAAGCTGCTGGACGCTTCCGGCAGACTAAAGGCCGGCATTCCCGTATGTCCGCCTGAGGGCGATGCGGGAACGGGCATGGCGGCAACGAACAGCGTAGCCGTACGCACGGGCAATGTATCGGCAGGAACCAGCGTTTTTTCTATGATTGTTTTGGAAAAGGAGCTTTCCAAAGTATATCCTGAGATCGATCTGGTGACGACGCCGGACGGGAGCCTGGTCGGTATGGTGCATTGTAACAACTGTACTTCGGATTTGAATGCATGGGTCAATCTTTTTAAAGAATTTATGGTAACATTTGGCATGGAAGTAGATATGGATAAGCTTTTCGGAACTTTGTACAATAAGGCGCTGGAAGGCGATAAAGACTGTGGCGGTTTGTTGTCCTACTGCTATTTTTCCGGCGAGCCGGTAACCGGCTTTGAAGAGGGCCGTCCTCTGTTTGTCAGGGATGTGGACTGTAAGTTTAATCTGGCGAACTTTATGCGGACACACCTTTATTCTTCACTGGCTGCTTTGAAAATTGGTTCCGATATTTTGTTCAAGGAAGAAAAAGTACAGGCGGATGAAATTTTCGGACATGGCGGCCTGTTTAAAACAAAGGGAGTAGGACAGGGAATACTTGCGGCAGCTATGGACGCTCCCGTTTCCGTTATGGAAACGGCCGGAGAAGGCGGCGCATGGGGAATTGCGGTGCTGGCCGCTTATATGCGGAATAAGAAGAACGGGGAAGATCTGGCTCGTTATTTGAACGAATCGGTATTTGCAGGAAACAAGGGAAGCAAGATGGAACCTGTGGCAGAAGATGTGGCGGGATTTGACGCATTTATAAAGCGTTACAAAGCCGGCTTCCCGATTGAAAAAGCGGCGGTGGAAAGCATTCGGTAAATCTGCGCAGCATTTGCACAGCTTTCGTATCGCATTTGCGCCGCATTTGCGTTGCATTCGCGTTGCATCGGCAGCGCGGTAAGAAAGGTATGGTTAGATATGTTAGAAGAATTAAAAAAAGAGGTATATGAGGCGAATATGCTGCTTCCGAAATATGGGCTTGTGACTTTTACCTGGGGCAATGTGAGCGGAATCGACAGGGAAAAGGGACTCTTTGTCATTAAGCCGAGCGGCGTGGAATATGATAAACTGACGCCGGAAGATATGGTTGTTATGGATTTGGAAGGTAATAAAGTGGAAGGAAGGTACAATCCTTCCTCCGATACGCCGACCCATTTGGAATTATATAAGGCGTTTCCGAAAATAGGAGGGATCGTACATACCCACTCTTCCTGGGCGACGAGCTGGGCGCAGGCCGGGAGAGGGATTCCATGTTATGGAACGACCCATGCGGATTATATGTATGGCGAGATTCCCTGCGTAAGATGTCTGACAAAAGAAGAGATCGAAGGCGCATATGAAAAAAATACAGGGCTTTTGATTGCGGACTATTTTGCAGATAAGGATTACATCGCGGTTCCGGCAGTGCTTTGCAAGAATCACGGGCCGTTTACATGGGGAAAGGACGCCCATGAGGCAGTCCATAATGCGGTAGTGCTGGAGGAGGTGGCCAAGATGGCGGCAAGATGTGAAATGATCCAGCCGAAAGTGGCTCCGGCACCGCAGGAATTGCAGGATAAACATTATTATAGAAAGCATGGAGAAAATGCTTATTACGGACAGCAATAGGAAATACGGCGATATAAGGCAAAAGAACGGCGTTCCATAGGTGAAAAGCTTATGGAGCGCCGTTATTGTATAATGGAAAAAGCGTTGGTAAAATATATAGAAAAATGAGTCTATATGAAACTTTTTCGGTATGTGAATCGTATTACATATATAAGAACTTAGGATGAGGGGGCATTATGCTGAGAGGTAAGGAAAAGGAAGCGGAGGCACCGTTTGCGAAATATAAAGACATATTATACCGCGTTGCTTTTTCCAACATGAAAAGTAAGGCGGATGCCGAAGACGTGGTGCAGGAAGCTTTTTGCAGATATTTAAAGGCGAAGCCTTCGTTTGACAGCGAAAATCATGAAAAGGCGTGGTTTATCCGGGTCGTTATTAATATTTGTTATGATATTCAGAAAAGCGCATGGTTTTCAAGAACTGTGGCGTTTGATGAAGTGCCGGAATGTGAGATGAAGCATTTCCATCTTCCGTTTGTGGAAGAAGATGAAACATTATGGCATGTGATGGAACTGCCGGCGGCTTACCGCAATCCATTATATTTGTTTTATTATGAGGATTATTCCATTAAGGAGATTTCTCAGGTGATGGATTTGGGGGAAGGGGCGGTCAAGACGAGGCTCCGCCGGGGCAGGGAACTGATGAAAGAACGGATTCTGTATGGAACGGAAAGAAAGGGCATGGGCCTTACGGAAAGGGCTCTGAAAGAAGGTGGCAAGGATGCGGATCTATGAGTGGAATAAGGGAGTGGCGGATGCAAAGGGAATGAATAAAGGGCCGGGAAAAATAAACGGAAAAAAGTCTTATGATATTCCGGCAGAAAGTGGCAGGATAAGGCAGGAAGAAGACAGTTTCCGCAGCAGTCTGCAAAGGAGCATGCATGTTCGAATGGAAACGAATATGGCTTTAAAAACGGGAAAAGAAGTTCCGGTAAGAGAGATTCCGTACAGCGAGTGCGATATGGTGGAAATCAATGTATTGGAAGGGTATGTGCTGAAGGCCAAACGGGAAAGGGCAGGAGAAGGGGATGAACAGGGAGGACAACAAGTATATGTGGAGAAAAAGAACGATGAAGGGGAAATGAAAGCATATCTGTTCCATGGATCACAGATCCGGCAGGATGGCGGGGATGAGATGGAGAGAATGGCTTATGCCGTGATGAACCGGAAAGGGAGGTAAGTATGGGAATCGGAGGAATCGGTTTTTCCGTTCAGCATTATTTCAGGGAAGCGGTAAAAAGAAAATATTCGGGGGATGATGCGGAACAATGGGAAGGGAAAGAACTTAAGGAAAACAAAGGGACTTTTGTGGAAAATCCGGCGGAAAGAAATATAGAAAAGCTGCCGGAAGGCCGTAAGCCGGCGATACGCGAGAAAAATCAGGGCGCGCCCTATTCTTATCTGGCGAATGAAAACGGGGTGATAGAATATAACGGAACGGTATTTACGCTGGACAATGAGAGAAAATGGTTATGCCTCGGAAACATCGATTTGAATCATATGGAACAGGTGATACGTATTCCGCTATCGGAAGGCGGCTGCCTGATGGTAAACAGGAATAATATAGATGACCTGGCCAGGGCTATCGGGATGTTTTCGCCGGAGGATATCAACCGTATTTTAAGGGCAATTAAGCTGGATGGCAAAATACAGCAGATGAAGCGCGAGATCGAAGAAATGGAAGACGGCATCGGCAAGAGCAGCGAGGAACAGAATGCGGACAGCGTGGAAAGTGCGGAAAAAGCGGCGAAGAAGGACGGAAAGACGAACGGTTTCAACGGATATGAGGGCGGTGAAAAGGAAAAAGGAGTGTTTAAGCTGAAAGAATGGCAGCTGGAAGCTTTGGTGGAGGAAAGAGATGAGCGGAGTTTCTAATACGCAGACATATTTGCGGACGGGGAGAGATGACTTCTTTCATGGCGGAAGATCCGGAAGGAGCAGGAAAGAGGGGGAAAATTCCAAAAACATCAGGGATTTTCTCGGCAAAGAAGAGGATGCTGATGATAAGATGGATATCATCAGAAAGCGAAAAGAAGAAATTGTGGATAAGGTAAGAAGAGGGGAGACGGAGACTTCTATTCCGATCGGCGCAGGGTCTTATACAATGAAGCAGTGGAGTAAGATGATGCGGGGACTGGATAAGGCGATCGACGACATGCAGGAGAGAATCCGCAAGGATGAAGAAAAAGCCAGGAAAAAAAGAAACGACCCCGTTACGGCCGATATGTTGGAAGAGCTGCTGGGCGTCAATGTAAAAAAAGAAAAATCGATAGCGAAAGGGGATCTATACTGCCAGATTACCGGAAAAGAGCGTTTCGGCCAGGATAACAGTCTCTACAGCGTGCAGAGCAACGGAGACGGCCAGTTTTTGATTACGGATAAAACGACAGGCTGTGTTTATAAATTTGCAGAAAATGGCTGCCAGTTACAGACGGATCAAGGTACGGGAAGGACTTTCCTGATTCCATGCGATGATTTTGGAATGTCTGGCAGCATTATGGTCGTGGATGATACGCTTAAAGCAATGTTGGCGCAATATTTTGGGACAGACAGGTTGGAAGAAGGGGAATTGACAGGCTATATATTCCGCAGAAATGAGGCGACCGGAATTGAGATTATGGTACCGGAGGGAATGGAAGGGAAAATGGCTCATATGTTATTCCAAAGCAAAGCGGATGTGGAGGCGTATGAACAGCTGGTGCAGACCTATAAGACCCAATACCCCAACCTGGTGAAGAGCGATGAAATGGCGGCCTTTTATGCTTCGATAGAGATTGAGGGACTCTGCCATAGAACGGCAACCGGGATTTTGTATACGAATGCACAGGGTGTCAGCTATGCGGATGAAAATGACCCGGAAAAAAGCTGGTCTCTTATTTTTGACGAGCAGTCGGAAGAAAATTACAGAATGATTATGGATATGATGGAAGAGATCGTGCGGAATGGAAAAGACGTAAGGGAACTACGGGAGTGGGAAAAAAGAATGGCGGAAAAAGGAAAGGCCGTTCCAGTATAGAATATGAATAAAAACTAAGGGCGCCGCAGATGAGTGCGGCGCCTGGTTATTTCTTAGGACCGGTTTAGAAGAGGGAGTTGTTCCAGCTGCAATCGGAGATTGGTAAAGTCTGCCGGTCCGTTTTCCAAATAAAATTTGTGGAAACGGTATTCGCTGTAAGCGTTTTTCCATAATTTTTTTGCTTCTTCTTTCAGATTCATAATTTCCAGATAGCCTAAGTAATATTTGAGGTAATTCGTCGGTTCTTCTACGATATATTCATAAATCGACCGGGTAGTGGCAGGGTCGGATATGCCTACGGAAGAAAGCATATGATGCACCTGGCCGTAGGAAGCGCCTTCGTAGTGGATGGCAATATCCAGAAGAGAATAGAGGCAGAGCTGTATTTGCCGATCCAGTTTATACATTTCGTATAGATATTCTGTTTCCGGTGCCGTCTGTCTCATGAGTTCTTTGGCATAATCATAGGATTTGAGTTCCACGTACATTGCCCATCCTTCCACATAGCCGCCGTAGGAAAGAATGCAGCGGACAGGAGATGCGCCTGTTTTCTGGGAAAAAAGCTGGCTGTATACCGTTTGGTAGAGGTGGCCGGGATATCCTTCGTGGGCCAGGGTGGTGTATAATTCTACTCCATAAGAGTTGTTTTTAGGATTGATATAGATAACATTTTCCTTCATATCGTCTAAAGGAGGGGTAAGGTAAAAAGCCGGGCTGCAATATTCCTGAAGGTTTTCGGAGATGGCTTTTACCGTACAGACGGGCATGGTATGTTCGGCTACATCCGAAAGAGCCGGGAAATCAGGAGCCATCATCTGCTGTAAATTTTTTAACATATCCGTAGGTTCGCTGCAGACAAAGGAACCGGTGCTTAAGCCGGAGGAGGAGAGGAGTCCGGGCTGCTTTTGGAGAAGGGAGCGCATGGCGTTAAAACTGTTGCGGAAATCCTGGAGCAAAAGCAGCTTGATCTCGTTGATATCCCGATAAGATCCGGTGTTGGAGCGGATGAGGTAAAGGTAATAGTCTTTGCCTTTGGGGTAATAAAAAAGGCCGTCTTCATTTTGTCCGCTTCCTTTGAGAAGAATCAGTTCATCGCCCATTTTCTGGTAAGCGGGCAGCATAACGGTAGTAAGCAGCCTTTTATTTTCTTCCAAATATGTATTTTTTTCCTTTTCAGTAATGATATGCTGATCGACGAGCTTGCTGAGGCGCTCTTCGAAAGTGGAGTTAAGAAAGTGGGAGCCGTTTTCCAGGGATTCCTGATCCATGATCGTGTCGCATTGATCGATAACTTTATCTACGGAATAGTCTGGCATAAATAATCCTTGCTCCGACTGGTCTTTGAGATAGGAAGCGATTCCTTCAAAATAAGTATCGGTTTGGTCTAGTAGAGCGAGGTAGTCTTCAATATCCCGTTTGCTTCGGAAGGAATATTCGGCCAGCAGAATAGGAAGCTGAGACTGCATGCCGGAAGATGGGGAAAGAGGATTGGAATAATAATAGAGAGACATCCCCTTTGCTTCGTTTTCCAAATAGGGCAGCAGAAGGCGATAGGTATAGGCCTCCTGCGCGCCCAGTTTGCCGCTGTCCACGGAATGCAGGGTTTCCAGCGCGGAGGCCAGTTCCTTTAAAGAATTTTCCCTGCGTTCCACCGAGTAGGAAGGCAGGGAGGGAGTATAGGAAGCAATGCCATAATTGGCGGGATCGGCAACCGTATAATGCATGTTCAGCGTATTCCCGCTCAGTTCCGAGACGAAGAAATCGTCGCAGAAACGGCGGAAGCTTCTGGCATCTTTGCTTAAGAAGAAAACCGCAAAAGCGGAGAATACAAGAAACAGAACCATGGCACATAAAGTAGCCTTGAGTTTTCGGGAAAGGCGCATAGTTTTCAATAGAATTACCTGACGATATTTCTTTTACTATATGCATATGCCCGGAAAAATAAAAAATGTATGAATAGTAAAGGGGAGCTGCAAGGCATCAGAGCAGATGGCGGCGCAATTCCTCGCCGCTTTGCGGGCTCAAGTATGCCGGGGCAATATCGAAGACGGTTTTACATCCGGTCATTCCCTCCGACCGCATGCGGAAAGCCGCTCTTGCATATGCGACGATGACCGATGCGGTGAACTCGGGATTGGAGTCGAGTTTCAGGCCGTATTCTATGACATGGCTGTTTTCCTCGTTCCATCCTGTTTTTCCGCTTCTGATGACGAAGCCGCCGTGGGGGATACCGCTGTGGTTTTTATCCAATTCTTCCTGGGTAATAAAATGAACGGTAGTGTCGTAATCCGAGAAGTAATTCGGCATAGTTTTGATTTCTTCCGCAATTTTATCCAGATCTGCGCCTTCTTTTGGTACGACAAAACATTCCCGCGTATGCTTGTCCCGCACGGAAAGCTGGGGATTTTCACCGTTTCTTACGGCTTCCAGTGCCTTTTCGGAAGGGATCGTATATTGTTTGCCGTCGGCCACTCCTTCGACTCTGCGGATGGCGTCGGAATGCCCCTGGCTGACGCCTTTGCCCCAGAAAGTGTAATCGTTTCCGGCGGGCAGGATGGCATTGGCATAAAGGCGGCTGAGGGAGAACATGCCCGGATCCCAGCCGACGGATATGACGGCGATATGGCCGCTTTTCGCCGCCGCCTGATCGACTTGTTCAAAATGCTGCGGTATTTTCGCGTGGGTATCAAAGCTGTCCACTACATTAAAATATTCGGCGTATTCCTTGGTTTGTTCGGGAAGATCGGTAGCGCTGCCTCCGCAGAGAATGAGTACGTCGATATCGTCTTTATATTTTATTACATCACTGGCGCTATATACGGGAACGCCTTGTGTCAATGTATGCAATGTTTCCGGAGCGCGGCGTGTAAATATCGCTTTCAGTTCCATGTCTTCATTCTGCCGGATGGCGCATTCGATGCCTTTGCCGAGATTTCCATATCCCATAATTGCTGTTCTGATCATTGTTTACTCCATTTCTGCGCGGCTTTATTGCGCAAAGCCAGCCTGGCTTTCAAGTTTGTGGATGCCGCGCAGACACAAACTTGGGATTGAAAATTTTTAATTTTCAATCTTCTCTCCATTTCTATAAAAAATTTTATTCTCATTATATTCTCTGTCGTTTGCCCGTGTCAATCTTTTGTGCTATGATGAAAAAAGAAACGGCAGTTCAGATTATGGCGTTATTGTTATAAAAGAAGGATAGGTTACAATGGAAAAAAGGCAGCCAAAATATATGGAACTGGTAAATTGGATAAGAGAGCAGATCGATGGGAAGAAGTTTCTCCCCGGGCAGAGGATGTACTCGGAAAACAGACTGAAGGAAATGTTTCATGTAAGCAGACAGACGATTCGCCATGCCATCGGCATTCTGGAGGAGGAAGGCGTTCTCGTGCGGAAGCGGGGAAGCGGCACATATGTCAGCGATATACGGCAGGAAAACCTGGAGAATAAGACAGGGATCGCCGTGGTGACTACTTATGTAGACGGCTATATATTTCCAAAAACGATCCAGGGAATCGAAGAGGTATTGTTTGAAAAGGGTTATTCCGTCCAAATTGCTTTTACCAACAACCGGCTTAGCCGGGAAAAAGCGATTCTGGAGGATATCCTGCACCGAAACGGCGTAGCGGGGGCCATTGTGGAAACGACGAAAAGCGGTCTGCCCAATCCGAACCTTTCTTTGTATAAAAAATTGCAGCAAAAGGGGATTCCCGTTATTTTTATTAACAGCTTTTACCCTCAGCTTTCCATACCCCATGTTTCGCTGAACGACAGGATGGCCGGAAGGAAGGCGGCGGAATATCTGATGGAAAGGGGACACCGGAAGATTGGGGGTATTTTTAAGCTGGACGACGGCCAGGGGCATATGCGCTATGCGGGATATCTGGACGCTATGCAGAAGGCGGGAATAGAAATCGACGATTCGCAGATCGTGTGGATAGATACCGATATGATGAAACATTTGGGAGAATATAGGAATCTTTTGATCAGCCGGTTAAAAGGATGTACGGCCGTATTATGCTATAACGACCAGATCGGAGTCGAGGCGGCATCCATTCTGAATAGCGTGGATATCAGGGTGCCGGAGGATATCTCCCTCGTCAGCGTGGATGACTCGGAACTGACGCTGCTGGGGGATGTGGCGCTGACATCCATTCCCCATCCAAAGGACAGGCTGGGAGAGCGGGCGGCGCTTAACCTGTTGAAAATGATTCAGGAACCGGGATATGACGGAACCTATGAGTTTGATGCGGATATCGTAGTCAGAGATTCCGTAAGGGACAGGAGTGAAGAATGATGCTGAAAGTATTCTTAGTGGAAGATGAATTCGTAGTGCGGGAAGGTATTAAAAACAATATCGACTGGGCTTCCAGGGGATATGAGTTCTGCGGGGAGGCGAGTGACGGAGAATTGGCTTTTCCTATGATACAGAAGTTAAAACCGGACATTGTCATTACGGATATCAGGATGCCGTTTATGGACGGGTTAATGTTAAGCAGACTGATCAAAAAAGAATTGCCATGGGTTGAGATCATTATTCTGACGGGCTATGAGGAATTTGAATATGCGAAGGAAGGGATTAAGATCGGTATAGCCCAGTATCTGTCCAAACCGGTCAGCGGGGAAGCGCTTTTAAAGGAAGTGGATGCGGTTGCGGTCAGGATAGAGGAAAAGCGCAAGGAACGGGAGATCAAAGAAAAGTATATGAAGGAGATGGAAGAAAACCTTCATAAAGAGCGAAAAGAGCTGTTCCAATACTTGGTCACGGGGAACAAGTCCGTAGCGGAACTGCTGGAGATTGCGGACAGACTGGGAATCGACCTTTCTTCCATGTGGTATAACATCGTCTTAGTGAAGAACCAGTCCAGGGGGCACGCTTATGACGGATATTCCAATAGTTTGATCGAAATAGAGCGGGAATTGGAAAAATGGGATGATAAGAAACACCTGATTGTATTTGACAGGAATCTGGAGGGGAAAGCACTTCTTTTCCGGGCGGATTCCGCCGAAGAACTGGAACAAATACAGAGGGGATATTTGGACAGGATGGAGCGGCTGCTGAAGGAATATGAGCATATTCGCTATTTCGGAGGCATTGGCGTGCCGGTAAACCGGCTGAGGGAACTGCCGGTTTCTTTTGAAAATGCGAGCCATGCGTTTGCGCACCGTTATCTGGTAAAAGAAAGCCGCATCCTGGACAGCCGGGAATTGGAACGGGGGGTCTACCGGGAGCAGGAGAAATTCAACCTCAGCAATGTAGATCCAAGGCAGATCGACCGGAGCAAGATCAAGGAATTTCTAAAGCAGGGAGATGAAGAAGAAGCGGTTTATTTTGTGGAGGAGTTTTTTAAGGATCTCGGAAGCAACGCGATGAAATCCGCCCTGTTCCGGCAATATATCGTGATGGATATTTACTTTTGTATCATTGATTTTCTGGAAGGAATGCAGATACGGAGGGAGGACATCGAGTCGTTGGAAGCGGTGGAGGAAATTACACGAAATAAGGAAAATGCCATCGGCTATATTAACAGGATCATAAGAAAAGCTCTGGAACTGCGGGAAAAGGCGGCAAGCAACCGGTATGGGGATATTGTCGATGCGGTGGCGCAGTATATCGAAAAGAACTATGCGGATGAAGAACTGTCGCTCAATCTGGTGGCGTCCCATGTGAATTTTTCACCAAATCATCTGAGCATGATATTCAGTCAGCAGACAGGGCGTACATTCAGCAAATATTTGACGGATTACAGGATGGGCAAGGCGAAGGAGCTGCTTCGCTGCACGGGGAAAAGAAGCAGCGCGATCAGTATGGAAGTGGGTTATAAAGATCCGCATTATTTTTCTTATTTATTTAAAAAGACACAGGGCATGACCCCAACTCAGTACAGGGGCGGAAAGAATCCGGATGGGGAAGACGGAAAGGAGCATGATTACATCAATGAAGGAAAGACTGAGGCGGATCTATAATCAATCGACTCTTGCCACGAAAATCAGGTATTTTTACTTAATGCTTCTCGTTCCGTTTATCCTGCTTCTCGGATTTTTGCTTTATAATTTATGGGTGGTAAACAGGAGCTATGAGGGCATGATCAATTCTTCTGTTGCGGCCAGCGAATTCAGCCTTGATTTTAAGAAAGATTTCGATTATGAAACCTATCTTCTGATCGTTGGGAATAAGTCTATTCATGAATCAAAGCTGGACGATATGCTGGATGAGGCGAACCGTATTGTCACCAGACTGGAGGAACTGACGAATTCCAGGGAAAATACGAGTCGGTTAAACAGTGTAAAAAAGTATTTGAAAAATCTTGGGATTTATAAGGAACGTATCAAGCAAAATCTCATGGAGGGCAATAAATACGAGGAAAACCTGGAAATATGGGAAAACGACGTGCAGATTGTCACCGATCTGCTGCAGGATACTATTTTTCAGTACATTTATTATGAAATCAGCGATCTTCAGCATTTAAGCACGGAGTACCGTAATATTTTTGTCGGTACGGTACGGTTTATTATCATTGCATTTGCATGTATTTGCGCACTGCTTCTTATTTTGTCTTATTATATTCCTTTGAGTATTACCCGCCCGATCCGCAAACTGAGCGAAGTGACGGATCAGGTGGCAAAGGGGGATCTGAGCGTCCGCTTTGATGCCAGAAGCGGCGTGGAAGTCAACAGATTGAGCGATTCTTTGAATACAATGATCGATAAGATCAACGAATTGCTGGCACAGGTCACAAAAGAGCAAGTCAGGCTGCGGAAAGCGGAGTTCGAACTTTTGCAGATGCAGATCAATCCCCATTTTCTTTATAATACGCTGGATACGATCATATGGCTGGCGGAGGCCGGAAAACAGAAAGAGGTCGTGGATATGGTGGGAAGTTTGTCCGAATTTTTCAGGACATCTTTAAACCAGGGAAAGGATATTATCCCTATCAGGGAAGAACTGCAGCATGTAAAGAGCTACCTGAAGATCCAGCAGGTACGCTATCAGGATATTTTGGAATATGAGATTCATATGCCGGAGGAGTTGGAAAAATATTTGATTCCGAAAATCACGATCCAGCCGATCGTGGAAAACGCGCTGTATCACGGTATTAAAAATAAGCGCGGCCTGGGGCATATATTGATTAACGGAAGAAAGGAAAAGGATCATTTTGTAATACAGATAGAAGATAACGGAATAGGAATCAGTGAGGAACGTTTGGCACAGGTGAGGGACAAGATCCAATACAGGTCGCCGGCCGGAAATGATATTTATGGACTTTATAATGTAAATGAACGTATCCATTTAAACTTCGGTGAAAAGTTCGGGATTTCCATCGAGAGCGATTATGGAGAGGGAACTGTTGTGAGCATTCTTTTACCCTATATGGAGGAAGGGGTATAAAAAGATCGCTTTCATAGAAAAATCAACTTTTTTCATAAAAAAGCCAACTTATTCGGAATTTGAATAAGAAAGTAAACTTTTATATGATTTATCTGAATGGATTTCCGGCTGCAGGAGTAATATGATATAAACATCAAGGAAAACATTCCTTGAAAAACATATTTAAGGGAGGACTTTAAGGATGAAGAAAAAACTTTTGGCAGCCATTATGGCGGCAGTTATGGTAGCTGGTTTGACCGCATGCGGTTCCGCTCCGGCAGAGGAAGCGGCGGCTCCGGCAACAGAGGAAGCGGCTCCTGCAGAAGAGGCAGCTCCGGCGGAGGAAGAGGCTCCCGCAGAGGAAGCAGCTCCCGCAGAGGAAGCAGCTCCGGCAGAAAGCACAGGGGAAACGATCAAAGTAGGTATTATCAACAACGACCCGAACGAATCCGGTTATCGTACAGCGAACGATAAAGACCTGAAAGCAATGTTTACAGCAGAAAATGGATATGAAGCATCTTTTGCATACAGCAACAAGAACGACGAGCAGATCGCGGCAGCTCAGAAGTTCATCCAGGACGGCGTGGATTATCTTCTTCTTTCCGCAGCAGACACTGCAGGATGGGATTCCGTACTCCAGGATGCACAGGACGCAGGTATCAGAGTTATCCTGTTTGACCGTACCATTGATGCGGACGAAAGCCTTTACGAAGCATCTATCGTTTCCGATATGGCAAAAGAAGGCGAGACAGCGGTAGAATGGTTAAAAGGACAGGGACTGGAAGAATACAACATCATCCACCTTCAGGGCGTTATGGGTTCCGCAGCACAGCAGGGACGTACCGGCGCATTGGACGCAGCAGTAGCATCCGACGGCTGGAAGCTGGTAACACAGCAGACCGCAGAGTGGAACGCTGAAAAAGCACAGCAGATCGTTCAGTCCGTGATCGATTCCGGCGAATCCTTCAACGTAATCTACGCAGAAAACGATGATATGGCAAAAGGTGCCGTAGCAGCTCTTGACAAAGCAAACATCCCTCACGGCGTTGGCAAAGACGTAATCGTTATGGGCTTTGACTGCAACAAGTGGGCATTGGAAGAACTGCTTGCACAGAACTGGAACTATGACGGACAGTGCAACCCGTTCCAGGCATCTTATATCGATGAGATCATCAAGACGATCCAGGGCGGCGGAACAGTTGCTGAAAAGACGATCATCATGGATGAAAAAGGCTTCGATGCTACTACCATTACACAGGAAGACGTTGATGCATACGGTATCTAATACGGTGGATAACCACGGTAAGTAACCGGACATAAATAGTAAATAGATAAACAGGCGCGGAGCGGTAGAAAGAGAATAGGTATGCTTGCTCCGCGCTGTTTTTATAAAATTGAACAAATAATTCTGGGGGTGAATACACTGGTGAAAGAAAAAGCTGTATTGGAAATGAAAAATATCCATAAAAGTTTTCCCGGAGTGCGCGCTTTGCAAGGCGTTGATTTTACGCTTTGCGAAGGCGAAGTTCACGCGCTGATGGGCGAGAACGGTGCCGGGAAATCCACATTGATCAAAGTTCTGACCGGAGTGTATGGGAAGGACGAAGGAGAGATATTTTTAAAGGGGAAGGATAAAGCGGTGGCGATCCATTCGCCGCAGGATGCGCAAAGGCTTGGAATCAGCACCGTATATCAGGAAATTACTCTTTGCCCGAACCTTTCGGTGGCAGAGAATATGTTTATCGGACGTACCAGCGGCCTGTGCCAGAACTGGAAAAAGATGAATACGGATGCGGACAGGATATTACAATCGCTGGATATACCGGCAAAGGCCTCACAGCAGCTTGGCAGCTGCTCGATCGCTGTCCAGCAGATGATAGCCATTGCCCGCGCCGTTGATATGGAATGTAAAGTATTGATTCTTGATGAACCTACTTCCTCACTGGATGAACAGGAAGTGGAAAAACTGTTTGGCTTAATGCGCGATTTACGGGCAAGAGGAGTAGGAATTATTTTCGTTACGCATTTCCTGGATCAGGTATATGAGATTTGCGATAAAATTACGGTTTTGCGTGACGGAAAACTGGTAGGCGAATATGAAATTAAAGATCTTCCGCGCGTACAGCTCGTTTCAAAAATGCTTGGCAAGGAACTGGACGATATGTCGGATATCAAAGGGGAAAGCAAGCATTATGAAGGAAGCGATCAGTCGGCGCCTGTTTTTGAAGCGGAAGAACTGGTAAGCAACGCGGGGATCAAACCTTTTAATTTTTACATAAAGAAGGGCGAAGTAAACGGCTTTACCGGCCTTCTCGGTTCCGGGAGAAGCGAGTGCGTCCGCGCGATTTTCGGTGCGGACAGAGTGATTGGCGGAAGCGTAAAGATGAACGGAAAAGAAGTCAGGATTACGAAGCCGCTTGACGCTATGAAAAATGGTATTGCATATCTTCCGGAAGACCGCAAGGTGGACGGAATCGTGGGAGATCTTTCGGTACGCGAAAACATTATCCTCGCTTTGCAGGTATTGAAGGGCTTCCTCAAACCGTTTACGAAAGCGGAAGCAAATAAATTTGCGGAAGATTATATTAAACTTCTGGGAATTAAAACGGCGTCCGCAGATACACCGATCAAGTCTTTATCCGGCGGCAATCAGCAGAAGGCAATTTTAGCCCGCTGGCTGCTGACCAATCCGGAATATTTGATTTTGGATGAACCTACGAGGGGTATTGATATAGGTACCAAGATTGATATACAGAAATTAGTGCTGAAACTTGCTTCGGAGGGTATGAGCGTTACCTTCATTTCTTCTGAAACGGATGAAATGCTCCGTACCTGTTCCCGCCTGGTAGTTATGCGCGACCGCAAGGTGGTGGGCGAACTTTCCGGCGAAGAGCTGAGTCAGAGCATGATTATGAGTACCATAGCCGGAGGTGACAAATAATTATGAAAAGCAAAGAAACAAAAAAATCAAGTGTAGCCGAACTTTTTTCTAAGATTGTAAGACGGCAGATTTTTATCCCGATAGCGGCGTTGCTGCTGCTGGCAATTTTTAATTTGGTTACGGATCCATCGTTCTATAAGATCACATTTGGTTATAACAGCGCGGGCAATCCTGTATTATCCGGATATTTGATGACGATTCTGGACAGCGGTTCGGAACTTGCCATTCTGGCGATCGGCATGACGCTGGTAACGGCTGCCACCGGAGGACAGGATATCAGTGTGGGCGCCGCGATAGCGATTAGCGGCAGCGTAATACTTCGCGTGCTTTGCGGTACGAATTCCCGTCCGGAAACGCTGCAGGCTCCGATTATCGTAGCATTTCTGGTAGCTTGTATTGTGGCAATGCTGTTCGGCGCATTTAATGGCGCTTTGGTTGCTTATTTCAGGATACAGCCCATGGTGGCGACGCTGATTCTGTTTACTGCAGGGCGTTCCATTGCGGCATGGATCAATAACAATGAACTTCCCATTATCAATGAGCCTTCTTTTGGCTATTTCGGAGGGTTTATTCCGGGAATTCCGATTCCGACGCCGTTTTTCATCGCTGTGGTATGTATGATCATCGTTGCGCTTGTACTGCGGTTTACGAATTTGGGGTTGTATACGCAGGCGGTAGGCATTAATGAGAGTTCGTCCAGGTTAAACGGATTGAATCCTACTTTTATTAAGTTTCTGACATTTGTCATCCTCGGTTTATGCGTTGCGGTTGCAGGACTGATCAAAGTAAGCCGTTTTTCGACGATTAACTATTCGGTCATCGCGAAAGATATTGAAATGGATGCTATTCTTGCGGTAGCATTGGGAGGGAACGCGTTAAGCGGCGGTAAGTTTAATATGGCAGCTTCTATTCTTGGCGCTTATGTGATTCAGTTCCTGACAACGACATTGTATAAATTTAACGTTCAATCGGACGCACTTCCGGCATATAAGGCGGTTGTAGTAATCGTTCTAGTTGTTTTGAGCGCGCCGATCGTAAGAGAATGGCTCTCCGGCGTCTGGAAGAAGATAAAGCCGGAAGGGCATGTAAAGGAGGTCGGTTAATATGGCATCATCGAATAGAACACCGAAAGCCGGGGGCGGTTTTGGCGATAAATTAAAAAATATGACGGATACCAATCTGCTTCTGACGATAACGATAGTTGTATTTTTCGCCATGTATATCGGGGCGATCGTTTTCCAGGGAAAGGGTTTTTTGAAGCCGCAGACCTTTTTTAATATTCTGAATGCCCAGGCGGCGCTGATCATTACTGCCTGCGGGATGAGCCTTGTAATGATTACCGGCAGCATTGATATCTCGGTAGGCGGCGTAGTGGCGCTGGTCAGCATGTGCTGTGCAGTTTACCTCGATTTTCATAACGGGAATGTATTTATGGCAGTGATCATCTCTCTGCTGATTGGTTTGGCTTTTGGGGCAGTGCAGGGGTTTTTGGTTTCCTATTTGGAAATTCAGCCTTTTATCGTAAGTTTGGCAGGAATGTTTTTTGCCCGCGGCATGACGACAATCGTCAATACGAATCCTTTCAACGTGCAAAACGAAGCATTTGTGGCTTTGAAGGAGACCCGTGTGATCGTACCGGGATTTGGTTCAGTAAATAAGTTGGGAAAATATGTAAATGCTTATGTGGAACTCGGCGTTATCGTTGCTCTTCTGATCGTCGTTCTTCTTTTCTTCGTGCTTCGGTGGACGAAGCTGGGGCGCGGGTTCTATGCGGTAGGCGGCAACAGCCAGAGCGCGCTGATGCTTGGCATTAATGTGAAAAAGACGAAATTCCTCGCTCATTTAATCTGCGGATTATTGGCGGGAATTGGCGGATTTGTATATTTCATGCATGTCGGTTCCGGTTCCGCCTCCCATGCAAGCGGGATGGAGATGAATGCGATTGCCTCTTCCATAATCGGAGGAACGATGCTGACAGGAGGCGTCGGCAATATTATAGGCACATTCTTCGGAGTGCTTTCCCTAAGCACCATACAGAATATTGTTTCTTCCGCCGGTTTGGATGATGCATGGTGGACAGGAATTACGATTGCGGCTATGCTGTGTTTATTCTTGGTGATCCAGAGCGTTGTTATGGCGCGGAAAAAGAGGACTCTGAAAGGAAAAGGCTGATCGGAGGATTTTAATGCCTGTTGTTTTGCTTTGCTTTGGGATAAATTCCCGGAGCAAAGCAGGAAACAGGCATTTGGTTTATCTGCGTCGCATCTTCCCCATCTTTTTCATGATTGACAGTTGAGAACTAGTGTGGTATATAGAATTATGGAATATAATAAGGAAAAATGAAGGGAAATGTATTTTAAGAGAGTTATCGCGACAGCTATTATTTTAATGTTAGGAATATGGTTTGCCGGCTGCACTGACAGCGCTGCCCACGAGAATGAAAATCCGAGTGTGGAAGCGGCAAGTGAGAGAATTACGGTAGGTTTTTCTCAGCTCGGGGCCGAATCGGACTGGAGAAGCGAAAATACGGAATCCATGAAGGCGACGTTCACGGAAGAGAACGGTTATACATTGATTTTTGAAGACGGACAGCAGAAACAGGCCAACCAGATCAGGGCGATCCGTATGTTTATTCAGCAGGAAGTCGATTATATCGTTCTTGCGCCGGTGATGGAGACCGGTTGGGAGACTGTTCTGCAGGAGGCGAAGGATGCCGGAATTCCGGTGATCATCGTGGATCGGAAAGTAGATGTTTCGGATGACAGTCTGTTTACGTGCTGGATCGGTTCGGATTTTGAACTGGAAGGAAAAAAGGCGGCGGAATGGCTGAATCGGTATGCGACGGCAAAAGGAATCGCTCCCACGGATATTCATGTGGTAAATATACAAGGTACAAAGGGATCTTCTCCGCAGATCGGACGCACAAAAGGACTGGCGGATGCTGCCAGAGCCAATGGATGGGATCTGATGGCAGAAGTGCCGGGGGATTTTACCCAGGCAAAAGGAAAGGAAGTTATGGAGTCCCTTTTGAGGCAATATGCCGATATCAATGTAGTTTACTGCGAAAATGATAATGAAGCTTTCGGAGCGATCGAGGCGATCGAAGCGGCGGGAAAAAAGGTTGGTTCCGATATTACCGGCGGAGAGATCATGGTCATATCATTTGACGGTGTAAACAGAGAGGCAATCAGGTATATGCTGGAAGGAAAGATTACGTGTATTGCCGAATGCAACCCGCTTCATGGCCCCCGCGTAAAGGCAATGATCGAAGCGCTGGAAACGGGAGGGACGCCGGAGAAGTTTTCGTATGTGGACGAAGGGATATTCAGCGCAGATCAGACGGTGGATGTGCTGAATATCAACGGAATGGATTATGAAGTGACGATTTTAACGGAAGAGAGTATGAGCGGGGATGATAAGAATAGATGACAGAGCCCAGAAATGACGGAAAGGAGAATGGGAGTAAAATGACAAATATTGAATTGCAAAAAAAAGCCAATGAAGTGCGGAAAGGGATCGTAACATCGGTACATAGCGCAAAGGCCGGGCATCCGGGAGGTTCTTTGTCTGCGGCGGATATTTTTACTTATCTGTATTTTGAGGAAATGAATGTAGATCCTGAGAATCCGAAAATGGAGGACAGGGATCGTTTTGTGCTGTCCAAGGGGCATACGGCTCCGGGCTTATATGCGGTATTGGCGAACCGCGGGTATTTTCCGGTGGAAGATTTGAAGACACTGCGCAAGATCGGCTCGTATTTGCAGGGACATCCCGATATGAAGCATATTCCGGGAGTGGATATGTCCAGCGGTTCTCTTGGACAGGGAATCTCGGCGGCGGTCGGAATGGCATTGAGCGCAAAAATGAGAGAAAAAGATTATCGTGTATATACATTGTTGGGAGACGGCGAAATCCAGGAAGGGCAGGTCTGGGAAGCGGCTATGTTTGCCGGACACAGAAAACTGGATAACCTTGTAGTGATCGTGGATAATAATGGGTTGCAGATCGATGGAAAGATCGATGACGTATGTTCTCCCTATCCGATCGATGAAAAATTTGCGGCGTTTCAGTTTCATGTGATCAATGTGAATGCCCATGATTTTGATGATTTGAGAAAAGCCTTCCAGGAAGCCCGCGAGACGAAAGGGGTTCCTACGGCAATCATTGCCCATAGCACGAAAGGAAAAGGGGTCTCCTTTATGGAAAACCAGGCGTCATGGCATGGAACGGCTCCTAACGACGAACAGTATGCGGTGGCAATGGCGGATTTGGAAAGGATTGGTGAGAGTTTATGAGCGGAGAAAAGAAGAAAATAGCTACGAGGGAAAGTTATGGCAATGCGCTTGTGGAGCTTGGAGCGGAATATCCGAATCTGGTGGTGCTGGACGCGGATTTGGCGTCTGCTACGAAAACCGGAGTATTTAAAAAGGCTTACCCTGAAAGGCATATTGACTGCGGTATTGCGGAGTGCAATATGGTAGGCATAGCGGCGGGCCTTGCGGCTACGGGAATGATTCCTTTTGTCAGCTCTTTTGCGATGTTTGCGGCGGGCAGGGCTTTTGAGCAGGTGAGAAATTCGGTGGGATATCCTCATTTGAACGTAAAAATCGGTGCAACACATGCGGGCATTTCGGTAGGCGAGGACGGGGCATCGCACCAATGTAATGAAGATATTGCCCTGATGCGGACGATTCCCGGAATGGTTGTTATGTGCCCGGCGGACGATGTGGAGGCGAAAGCGGCCGTGAGGGCGGCAGTGGAACATGAGGGACCGGTATACCTGCGTTTTGGACGGGCGGCGTGTCCGGTCATTAATGATAAGCCGGATTACCGGTTTGAGATAGGAAAGGGACAGATCGTCAGAGAGGGAACGGATGTCACGATCGTCGCTACCGGGATCTGTGTCGGAAATGCATTGGAGGCGGCGGAAAAGCTGGCGCAGGATGGAATCAGCGCGGAAGTCATCAATATTTGCACAATTAAACCGCTGGATGAAGAATTGATAATCGCATCGGCAAAGAAAACGGGGAAAGTAGTGACTGCGGAAGAGCATTCGGTGATCGGAGGACTCGGGAGCGCGGTATGCGATGCATTATGCAAGGCGCATCCGGTACCGGTTTGCAAGATCGGTATGCAGGATGTATTCGGAGAATCCGGCTCTGCGGCCGCACTCATAGAAAAATATGAATTGGACGGCGCAGGAATCTATCGGACAGTAAAAGAATTTGTAAGAAAGTGAGATAAAAAATGTTAATTTTGTCACCCTCTATTCTGGCGGCAGATTTTTCCGTTTTAGGAAAACAGATAAAAGAAGTGGAAGCGGCAGGGGCAAGGTATCTTCATATCGATGTGATGGACGGTTGTTTTGTTCCCTCCATTTCATTTGGAATGCCGGTGATTCGTTCCATACGCAGGACGACGGATATGGTATTCGATGTGCATCTTATGATCGAGAGGCCGGAGCGGTATGTGGAAGAGTTCGCGGAGGCCGGAGCGGATATCATTACTTTTCACCTGGAGGCGACGGAAGATCCGGCGGCTCTGATCGATAAGATCCATAGCCTATCCTTAAAAGCCGGGTTATCGTTAAAACCGGCGACACCTGTCAGTGCAATGATTCCCTATGCGGATATGCTGGATATGCTGCTGGTGATGACGGTAGAACCCGGATTCGGAGGCCAGGATTATATCCCGGAATCAACGGAACGGATCAGGGAGGCAAGGCGGATATTTGAAGCCAGTGGGTTGACAAAGGACATTCAGGTAGACGGCGGAGTTGGGCCGGACAACGCCCATGTGGTGCTGGAAGCAGGAGCGAACGTCATCGTATCCGGAAGCGCGGTCTTTCGGGGAGATATTGGAAAAAATATAGAGAAAATACAAAAAGTATTTTTGGATTTTGAAAAATAAGTGGAAAAACAGACAGGGCGGGAAGATATGGCTTCCCGCCTTGCATCCGTATATCAATAAATAGTTATGGAAAAGGAAGGATGAGCGGGGATATGTATAAGAAGCTGGACAGAAACGACAGATGCTGGTGCGGGAGCGGGAGGAAATATAAATCCTGCCATGAGGCTTTTGACGATAAAGTACTCCGGTACCAGATGGAAGGGCATATGATACCGGACAGGGATATGCTGAAATCAAAGGAGCAGATAGAGGGAATCCGCGAAAGCAGTAAGATCAATATTGCCGTGTTGGATTATGTGGCGAGCCATATCAGGGAAGGCATGACAACAGAAGAAATCGACCGGATGGTTTATGAAGAGACGACCCGGCTGGGCGGCATCCCGGCACCTTTGCATTTCGACGGATATCCGAAGAGCGTATGCACGTCCATAAATGAACAGGTCTGTCACGGAATCCCTTCGGAGGATGTGGTGCTGAAAAGCGGGGATATTGTAAACGTGGATGTTTCGACAGTATATAAGGGATATTTTTCGGATTCTTCAAGAATGTTCTGCATCGGATCCGTAACGGAGGAGGCAGCCCGTCTGGTGCGTGTGGCGAAGGAATGCATGGAAAAAGGAATCGAGCAGGTGAAACCATGGAATTTTCTGGGGGATATGGCCGAAGCCGTACATAGCCACGCTTTAAAAAACGGGTGCAGCGTGGTAAGGGATATCGGAGGCCATGGGATCGGGCTGGAGTTCCATGAAGAACCCTTTGTAAGCTATGTGACAAAAAAAGGCACGGAAATGCTGATGGTTCCGGGAATGGTATTCACGATTGAACCGATGGTGAATCTCGGCACGGACGAGATTTATATCGACGACGGAAACGGATGGACCGCATATACGGAAGACGGAAAGCTGTCCGCCCAGTGGGAGGTGACGGTCTTGGTGACGGAGGATGGGTGTGAGGTTTTGACTTATTGATGGCGTAATGGTGGAGGAGAAAGCAGAGGAGTCGAAGAGAAAGGTTTTTAGCGGGAGGCGGAACGGAGGAAGCGCAGGATACGGGGAGTCCGGGCAGGGAGCAGTTTTCCGGCTGGGGCTTCCAATCAGATTTCATTAACGAAATGGAGCAAGGTTACGGAACCGGCCGGGTCGGAAGCAACGGACATCCTGTCCTGCGCTTCCTAAAACCGCATCCGTGCGGTTTTTCCCTAGGTTTTCGACCATTACGTAAATGAAATGACTGATTTGGAAGCAACAGCCGGAAAACTGCTCCCTGCCCGGACTCCCCGTATCTTGCGCTTCCTCCGTTCCGCCTCCCGCTAAAAACCTTTCTCTCCAACGGTGTCATCAAGCTGTAAGGGGCGCAGAAATTAGTTTCTTTAGTGCTATGAAGGGGCTGGCGGGGGGAGGTAATTTTCTGTTGTTGCGTACAATCAGTAATTTCACTTATGAAATGGTCGAAATGGTAGGGGGAAACCGCATGGAGGCGGTTTTAGGAAGCGCAGGACAGGATGTCCGTCGCTTCCGACCCGGTCGGTTCCGAGATTTTGCTTCATTTCATTAGTGAAATCTGATTGGAAGCTCCACAGAAAATTACCTCCCCCCGCCAGCCCCTTCATAGCACTAAAGAAACTAATTTTTGCGCGAATCCCCCATATTGACACCCCGCTTTCTTTATGTTAGGCTAAAAATTACGGATAACGACAGAAACGGAAGGAGAACGGGAAATGGATAAAGGGAAATATTATATCACCACAGCGATCGCTTATACATCCGGGAAACCGCATATTGGGAATATTTATGAAATCGTATTGGCAGACAGTATTGCCAGGTTTAAAAGAAAAGACGGTTATGACGTTTTTTTCCAGACAGGGACGGATGAGCATGGACAGAAGATCGAACTGAAGGCGGAGGCGGCCGGCATTACTCCTAAGGAGTATGTGGACGGCGTGGCCGGGACGATCAGAGAGCTGTGGAACCTGATGGATACTTCCTATGATAACTTTGTCCGTACGACAGATGAACGGCATGAGAAACAGGTGCAGAAGATCTTTAAAAAGCTTTATGAACAGGGAGACATTTATAAAGGGGCATACGAGGGAATGTACTGTACCCCTTGCGAGTCTTTTTGGACGGAATCCCAGCTGGTGGACGGGAAATGCCCGGATTGCGGTCGGGAGGTAAAACCGGCAAAGGAAGAGGCATATTTCTTTAAAATGAGCAAATATGCGGACAGGCTGATCGAGCATATCAATGCCCATCCTGAGTTTATACAGCCGGTGTCCCGCAAGAACGAAATGATGAATAATTTCCTTCTGCCGGGTCTGCAGGATTTGTGCGTATCCAGAACCTCTTTTAAATGGGGCATTCCGGTTGATTTTGATAATAAGCATGTGGTTTATGTATGGTTGGACGCTCTTACGAATTACATTACGGGGATCGGTTATGATTGTGATGGAGAGAGCGACGGACAATATAAAAAACTTTGGCCGGCAGACCTGCATTTGATCGGTAAGGATATCATACGTTTCCATACGATTTACTGGCCTATTTTCCTGATGGCGCTGGGCGAGCCTTTGCCGAAACAGATTTTCGGGCATCCATGGCTGTTGCAGGGCGACGGAAAGATGAGCAAATCCAAAGGGAACGTACTGTATGCCGACGATTTGGTAGATTTTTTCGGCGTGGATGCGGTGCGCTATTTTGTGCTTCATGAAATGCCTTTTGAAAATGACGGCGTGATTTCCTGGGAATTGATGGTGGAACGGCTGAATTCGGATTTGGCAAATACTTTGGGCAATCTGGTCAACCGAACCATTTCCATGAGCAACAAATATTTTGGCGGGATCGTTGAGAATAAAGGCATAGAGGATACGATGGACGCGGATCTGAAAGCGCTGGCTGAGGGGACTTATGACAAGGTATGCGCAAAAATGGAAGAGCTGCGGGTGGCGGATGCCATGACGGAGATATTCGCTTTATTTAAGCGCTGCAATAAATATATTGATGAAACGGAACCATGGGTATTGGCAAAGGATGAAGCGAAAAAGGACAGGTTGGCGACGGTGCTTTATCACCTGACGGAAGGGATTATGGCAGGAGCTTCTTTGCTGGAGCCTTTTATGCCTTCGACAGCGGCGAGGATCGCGAAGCAGCTGAACGCGCCTTTGTATGGCTTTGAAGCTTTGAAGGAATTCGGCAGATATCCTTCCGGCAATAAAGTAACGGAGAAACCGGAAATTCTTTTTACGCGCCTGGATATCAAAGAAGTGCTGGAAAGGGCGGAAGCTCTTTTTGCGGCAAGAAAGGCGGAAGCGGACAAAGAACAGCCGATGGATAACGCTGAAGAAGAATCGGCGGCGGAGGTAATTGATATCGAGGCGAAGGCGGAGATCACGTATGACGAATTTGCTAAAATGCAGTTCCAGGTCGGGGAAATCATTGCCTGTGAGGAAGTGCCGAAATCGAAAAAGCTGCTTTGTTCGAAAGTGCGTATCGGGAGCCAGGTAAAACAGATCGTATCCGGCATAAAACAGCATTATACGGCGGAAGAAATGGTTGGAAAGAAAGTGATGGTGCTGGTGAATCTGAAACCGGCTACGCTGGCTGGCGTGGTATCGGAAGGGATGCTGCTTTGCGCAGAGGATGCGGAAGGCAATCTGGCGCTTATGACTCCGGAGAAAACTATGCCGGCAGGAGCAGAGATCTGTTAAAGGATTGTAAAATTCATGAATTTATTATGAAAAGCTTATAATTTATTATGAAAAGCTTATAATAAGGAATTTTATAGTGTATAATGAATTCATAGCACGGAAAACCATGCTATGAATTCTTTTTTTCAGGAGGAAGGGTTATGGTAAAGAGGGAGGAGCTTTATTTTGATTCCAGGGATAATGAGAATAAGATCCATGGCGTGAGATGGATTCCGGAAAGGGATGAGCCGGTATGTATTCTGCAGGTCATTCATGGCATGGCGGAATATATAGAACGTTATGACGAATTTGCCCGGGCGATGGCGGAAAAGGGAATATTAGTGGTAGGTGAGGATCATCTGGGCCATGGCAAATCGGTGGGGGAAAACGGTACATATGGTTATTTCTGCGAAAGGGATGCCGCTACGGTAGTCGTTCGGGATTCCCACAGACTGAAGAAAATGACACAGGAAAAATATCCGGGCGTGCCTTATGTGATTCTTGGACACAGCATGGGATCTTTTATTTTAAGGAATTACCTGTGCCGCTACGGAACGGGAGTCCAGGGGGCGGTGATTGTCGGAACGGGAATGCATCCGAAGCTTTTGCTGGCAATGGGAAAAATGGTGGCTGCCGTCCAGAATGTGGTCTGCGGTTCCAGGCATCCGAGCGGGCTGCTGAATGCGTTGTCGTTTGGAAGCTATAATAAAAAAATCGGAAATGCCAGAACGGTCATGGACTGGCTGACCAAAGAGGAGAAAATCGTAGACGCCTATATCGAAGACCCGCTTTGCGGTTTTACTTTTACGGTGAACGGATTCCGCACGCTGTTTGAATTGGTGGGCAGACTGTACAAGAGGGAAAACCTGGAAAAAATGCCGAAAGACCTGCCGGTATTTTTTGTCGCCGGAGCGGAAGACCCAGTGGGCGATTATGGAAAAGGAGTACAAAAGGCATATCGTTCGTTTCAGGATATAGGAATGAAGAATGTACGGATGAAGCTGTACGAGGGAGACAGACATGAGCTGTTGAACGAAAGCGACAGAAATCAGGTTTATGAAGATATTTATCAATGGGTAATGTCAATCTTATAGAAAGAAAAACAAAAAAGAGGAAAATGAGGAGAATTATGAAAAAATTTAAAATGGTAAAAGTAATGAGGCAAATACTATCGTTGTCTGCAATGGTTGTTATGATGTGGGTGTTTTGCCTGAATGTCCATGCGGAGGAAGGAAAGACAGTGGTAGCCCTGGGGGCGGATCTGTCTGCGGAGCAAAGAGCTACGGTATTGGGGCTTATGGGAATTACGGAAGAACAGCTGTCAACTTATGATGTGGTATATATTACGAACAGCCAGGAACACCAATATCTGGATTCTTATCTCGGGTCTTCGGTCATCGGGAGCAAATCGCTGTCCAGTGTAATGCTGAAAAAGGGGGCAAAGGGGAGCGGAGTTAATGTAACGACGAAAAATATCAATTACTGCACTACGGGAATGTACCGGAATGCGCTTCTGACCGCAGGAATACAGGATACGGAAGTCATTGTGGCGGCCCCTGCACCGATATCCGGTACGGCAGCGCTGATCGGCGCGGTAAAAGCCTATGAAAAGATGGAAGGAACGGCGATTTCCGAGGCGTCGCTGTCGAGCGCGCTGGATGAGCTGATTACTACCGGGCAGCTGGCAGAGGCGGCGGAAAATGTGAGCGGCGATGAAGTGGAAGCGCTGATTGCTTATATTAAACAAAAGGTGGCAAACGGAGAACTGGAAACGGACGAGGACGTCAGGGCGGCGATAGCGGAAGGATCGGAGAAGTTCGGCGTATTTCTTTCGGAAGAAGAGATTCAGAAAATTGTGGATTTGATGAGCAAATTAAGGGGAATGGGGCTGAATAGCGAGTATTTGATCAGCCAGGCGGAAAAGCTTTATAATAAATACGGGGCGGATATCGTAAATCATGCGGATGAAGCGATCAGCGAGGCCGTGAGCGGCGCGGTCAGCGGAGCTGCCAAGGGATTTTTCGAGAGTATGAAAGATTCGATCAAAGATTTCTGGAATGGGATTTTTTCTTAAAACCAGGGGAAAACGCAAAGGAATAATCGTCTGGCTTTGTGTAAATGATATAAACGAACCGCGCCGGCATATGCGCCGGCTGATCATTTGCCGGGCTGTGGCGGAAAAATAATGAATATTGGAGGATTATTATGAAAATAGCGTTTTATGGAACGAAGGCTTACGATAGGATCTGGTTTGAACCGTTGGGAAAGGACTATGGGTTTGAAATCCGTTTTATCGAACTGCCTTGCAACGAGGAAACAATATTTCTGGCAAAAGGCTATGACGCCATCTGTATTTTTGTAAATGATTATGTGAATGCGGAGATGATCGACCAGCTTTATGAGATGAAAGTGAAGGCGATCCTTCTGCGCAGCGCCGGATTCAACCATGTGGATGTAAAAGCGGCGGAGGATAAGATAGTGATTCTCAGGGTTCCCAGTTATTCCCCGGAAGCGGTGGCGGAATATGCGATGGCTATGCTGCTGACGGTGAACAGGCATACCCATAAAGCATATAACCGCACCAGAGATTTCAATATGAGCCTGAATGGACTGATGGGGAACGATTTGAACCATAAGGTGGCGGGAGTGATCGGCACGGGAAAAATAGGACAGGCGATGATCCATATCCTGAATGGCTTTCAGATGCAGGTGCTTGCTTATGACCCTTATCCGGTTAAGGGGCTGGAAGCGGAGTATGTGTCAATAGAGGAATTGATGAGCAAATCCGACGTGATCAGCCTTCATTGTCCTTTGACGGCAGCGACAAAGCACATTATTAATAAGAATACGATCGCGATGATGAAAGAAGGCGTTTATCTGATCAATACTTCCAGGGGAAGCCTGATCGATACGGAAGCACTGATCGAAGGGCTGCTGGAGAAAAAATTCGGCGGGGTAGGATTGGATGTCTATGAGGAAGAAGAAGGCATCTTTTACGAAGACCGTTCCGGCGATATTATAGAGGATGAGAATCTTGCAAGGCTGGTTACATTTCCCAATGTACTGATTACATCCCATATGGGATTTTTTACTACCGAGGCGATGCAGGCGATTGCAATAGAGACATTGGAGAACGCTTATGCCCTGGAGAATGGGCTTCCGCTGGTAAATAGGGTAGGAGTCGAGGCTTCGACACAATAGAAGCGGAAAGATTTCCTTGTAAGGGTCGGGATAATTTGTTAGAATATAGAGTGGCAGAGGCTTTGAAAGGATAGAAGGAATGGCAGGAACTGTATTTCCGTATGAAATCCGTATGGCATATCAGGGAGAATGGGAGGAAGCGATGGCGCTGGCCTGGAAAACCTTTCTGGAATTCGAGGCAGATGATTATTCCCCGGAAGGGATCCGGAGCTTTGAAGATTTTATTACGGACAGCACCTTGCGGCGTATGTTTATTATGGGAGCATATCAAATGTTTGTTGCCATGGATGGCTCAAAAATGGCAGGAATGATAACGGTAAGGAGTAATTCACACATATCTTTGTTGTTTGTGGATAAGGAATATCATAGAAAGGGGATCGGAAGGGCATTGATGGAAGGGTTGTGCGGATATTTGAGAACGGAGTTGGATATCCGCAGAGTAACGGTAAATGCCTCCCCTTTCGGAACAGAATTTTATCATAGGATAGGTTTTACAGATCTGGAGCCGGAGCAGACATCATCCGGTATTCGTTATACCCCTATGGAACTGATTTTGAAATAACAGATAAAAACATTACGAGAGAAGAGGAAGGATGACATGGGCAGATTTTTTAATATTGATAGTCCGGTAATGCATTTTTTGGGAAAGGTAGCGGATCTGATGATATTGAATCTGGTAACGCTGATATGTTGCCTTCCTGTTGTGACAATAGGGGCGTCTCTCACCGCGATGCATTATGTATTGCTGAAAATGGTAAGGAACCAGGAAAGCTACATTGTCAGATCTTTTTTCAAGTCATTTAAGGCTAATTTTAAGCAGGCAACAATTATCTGGATGATCATATTATTGCTGCTGGTAGTCTTTACCATGGATCTGAGGATCATAAATGATTCCTCGCTGGGATTTCCGCAGGTTTTAAAAATTATGGTATACGCATTGTTTATGGTGGCGTATATGGTTATATGTTATGTTTTTCCGGTGCTTTCGAGATTTGAAAATACGGTTGTGAAGACGATGAAGAATGCTTTATTTATGGCGATTCTTAGTTTTCCCAAAACAGTGTTGATGATGGCGGTGTATTTACTGCCTTTGGCCATTGCCTATTTCGTGGTGGCAGCAGTGCCGATCGTGTTTCTTTTTGGACTTTCAGCTCCTGCGTATGCGGCGGCAATGCTTTATAACGGAACGTTTAAAAGATTCGAGCCGGAGGAGGAAGCGATCGTGGACAGATTTGAAACCGGCGAAGGAATCGACATGACGGAGGATTAAGGAGGCAAGGGAATGAAAGACAAACAGACAAAAGCTGTAATTATACAATGGCTGATTCCTGTAGCGGCGCTAGTGTTGATTGCGGCGGTCATGCTTGCTAATTTTTCCATGGAAAGCAGCCGGACGGCATCCGACCATGTGGCGGAATTATTCCTTAGCACGACGGAAAAATATGCGGAAGAAGTGAATTATGAAATAAAAGGAATGGCGGCAGCAGGAAAAACGATTATGCAGCTGATCAATAATGAGAGATGGATCAGTGAGGAAAGGATTATCAGAATGGCGGAAGCCTTGTATGAAAATTCGGATGCTTATGCGGTGCTGTATCATGGAGGCAGGGAGTACGGACTGCTTCATGACGGCAGTAAAGTACAGATTGCCGATATCAGTTATTTGGCGGATATTGAAGAACATTTGGCGGGGATACGCGAAAGCAAAGCGGCGGATGAAGGGGTTTGGACTTATTATACATATGTTCTGAATGATGAGATAGAAAATGAACACGGTGCAGTCGTTTCATCTTTAACGATACCGGGAGGAAAGAGTACGCTTTTGCTCTACTATCCGGTGGAAAAGCTGGATCGACTTTTTGCCAAGTCGGAATTCGGTTCCAGCGCTTTTTATGCCGTGGTGAATCCGGAAGGGGAGATCATCCGAATCAATAACGATACAGGAGGCATATTCACGGAAGGCGGAAACATATGGGATGCTGTGGAGGATAATGAAGCAAATCAAGATCTGATGCAGAAGATTACGGTTAGAATGAGAAATAAAGCTTCGGGAAATTTCAGCGCCAATATGGGCGGAACGGAGCGACGGGTGGTATATGCGCCGGTAGGGATCAATAACTGGACGCTGCTGGTAGGAGTGGAGCAGTCGTATGTGGATTCCCTGATTGAAAAAGAGCTGTACAATTCGGAGCAGATGATTCTGCGCCTTCTGGCTGCCGTAGGTGTGTTTTTGGGAATGCTGATCGTGATTAATATTATGGGCAAGCTCAGGAGCAACGAGAGAAGGAAAAAATTGGAAGAGAAGGCGGATACGGATCTGCTGACAGGACTAAATAATAAGCTGGCTACGGAGAGGAAGATCAAAGAGTATATGGAAAAGCACCCAAAGGAACAGGCGCTTTTATTTGTCCTTGACGTAGATAACTTTAAAAAGATCAACGATACTTTGGGACATGCATTTGGGGATGAAGTGCTTTCTTCTCTGGGACATCAGGTCAAAGCCATGTTCCGGGCATCGGATATTATCGGACGCACCGGCGGAGATGAATTTATGATTCTGCTGAAGAATCTGGGCAGCGATGAAATATTGGAAAAAGAGGCGAAAAAGCTCGGGGATTTCTTCAAGGACTTCCAAACCGGAGAGTATGTAAAATATGCGGCGACTGCCAGCATCGGCGCGGCGGTGTTTCCTAAGGACGGACAGGACTTTGAAAGCATGTATAAGGCGGCGGACAGCGCTCTTTATGTGGCGAAGAAACGGGGAAAGAGCCAGATTGCTTTTTACGGGGATGAAAGTGAAAAAAGCGAAGGAAAGAAAAAGGTGGAAAGAGAGAGCCGCGTAAACAAATGATTATTTGTACAACATGTATAAGAAATAAATGATTTCTTGTTCAAATTGACACGGATGGCAAAAGCGGATACGTAATGTAAGCAATTTTTACAATGGAATAAAAAATATTTGTGTAATGTGGGTATGGTAAAAAAAGAACAACTTCGTTATACTTGCTATAGAGTTAAACGAGATTCCGACGAAGATGCGGAAATACATTATAAAAAATAAGCAGGAGGCAAACTAAAATGGCAAGTTTATCATTAAAGAATATCTGCAAAGTATATCCGAACGGATTTGAAGCGGTAAAGAATTTCAATCTTGAAATTGCGGATAAAGAATTCATTATTTTCGTAGGACCTTCAGGATGTGGTAAATCCACCACACTGCGTATGGTAGCAGGTCTGGAAGATATTTCTTCCGGCGAACTGTGGATCGGCGACAAACTGGTGAACGATGTGGAACCGAAGGACAGAGATATCGCGATGGTTTTCCAGAACTACGCTTTGTATCCGCATATGTCCGTATATGATAACATGGCTTTTGGACTTAAGTTAAGAAAAGTTCCGAAGGATGAAATTGATAAAATGGTAAAAGAAGCGGCAAAGATCCTTGACCTGACAGCTCTTCTTGAGCGTAAACCGAAGGCTCTTTCCGGTGGTCAGAGACAGCGTGTTGCTATGGGACGTGCGATTGTTCGTAATCCTAAAGTATTCCTTATGGATGAGCCTCTTTCCAACCTGGATGCAAAACTTCGTGTGCAGATGCGTATTGAGATCGCGAAACTGCATCAGAGACTTGGGACAACGATTATTTATGTAACTCATGACCAGACAGAGGCTATGACCCTTGGTACGAGAATCGTTGTTATGAAAGACGGTATCGTTCAGCAGGTAGATACACCTCAGAACTTATATGAGAAACCGCAGAATCTCTTCGTTGCAGGATTTATGGGTTCTCCTCAGATGAATTTCCTGGATGCTGAAGTAGAAGCAAAAGGCAATGTAGCAAGCTTGAAAGTAGCGGGCAAGAACATTGAGCTTCCGGCAGCGAAATCTAAAAAGCTGATCGATGGCGGCTATGTAGGAAAGAAAGTTACATTTGGTATTCGTCCGGAAGACGTATATGATTCCGATGCATTTACGGCATCCGCACAGTGCGTATTCGAATCCACGATTAAGGTTTATGAATTGCTCGGTGCAGAAGTTTACTTATACTTTGATTTGGCTGAATTCCCGATTACGGCAAGAGTAGATTCCCGTACGACAGCAAGACCCGGCGATACTGTTAAATTTGCTTTTGATGTTGAAAAGATCCATGTATTCGACAAAGAGACAGAGCAGGTTATTACCAATTAGTTTTGAAAGATGGTTGGGGGGATGCGAAAGCATCCCCTCTTTTTGAACATAAGGATGGCTGGCAAACTGGGCATCCATAAACTTAATATGCGCAAAAAGCCGCGCAGAAATGGAGTAAAATATGATATCAAGTCAGGTAATCAGGACAAGTATTGAAGAACTGCATGCGATTACCAAAGTTAATTTATGTGTTTTTGATTTAGAGGGCATCGTTATTGCATCCACATTTGATACGAATGATATTCAAACGGGAATTATTGCCGATTTTATAGCTTCGCCGGCTGACAGCCAGGTAATAGGAACGGATCATCTTCTGAAGATCCGGGACGAAGGAGAATTAGCATATATTCTGACTGCGAGGGGAAGCGGCGACGAAGCATATATGGTTGCCAGAATAGCGGTAAGCCAAATTCAAAATCTGGTGATTGCCTATAAAGAGAGATTTGACCGCAATAATTTTTTCCAAAATCTTTTGCTGGATAATCTTTTATTGGTGGATATCTATAACAGGGCAAAAAAACTTCATATAGAAGTATTGATGCCAAGAGTGGTAATTATAGTAGAGACAAAGAACGGAAAGGACGGAACTGCATCCGAATTTCTGGGAGGGATGTTCTCGACTCAGTCGGGAGATTATATTACGGCGGTGGACGAGAGCAATGTAATCCTGATAAAAGCCCTGGAAGTGGGTGAGGGCTATGAAGCGGTGGAGCATACCGCCCAGACGATCGCGGATATGATGAACACGGAAGCAATGATGAATGTCCGTGTGGCATACGGAACGATTGTCAATGAACTGAAAGATGTATCCAAATCTTATAAAGAAGCGAAAATGGCTTTGGAGGTAGGAAAAATCTTTTACGTGGAGAGAAAAGTGAATTCCTATAGTGCATTAGGAATAGGGAGATTGATTTATCAGCTTCCGGTCAACCTTTGCAAAATTTTTATTGATGAAATTTTTGGGGCGGGCGCTCCGTTGGACTTCGATGATGAAACATTGACGACGATCAATAAGTTTTTTGAGAATAACCTGAATGTCTCGGAGACATCTAGGCAGTTGTATGTACACAGGAATACGCTGGTATACAGAATAGAAAAACTGGAAAAGAGTACAGGACTGGATATCCGTATCTTTGATGATGCATTAACGTTCAAAATCGCCTTGATGGTGGTAAACTATATGAAGTATCTGGATACGCTGGAATATTAAAGTTTGGATTGCTGCCTGAAATCGGTGGGGCTTAAGCCGGTATATTTCTTAAAAATGGAGGAAAAATAGGCGGGGTCGTTATAGCCTACCAGTTCCGCAATTTCATAGGACAAAATGTCCGAATGCGTCAGGTAGTCCTTTGCTTTTTCGATTCTTGTCCGGTTAATGAATTCGGTGAGAGATTCCTTGCAGGTTTTTTTAAAAGTCCTGCTTAAATGGGAGGAAGAAATATGCAGATGGTCTGCGATATTTTCCAGCGATAAGGGATTGGACAGGTTTTCATGGATATATTTGATGGTATTTTCGATCAGCCGGTTCTGGCTTCCGATCGTGCGGATAAAATGCTCTTTTGTATACGCCATCAGATGGTCGATCGCCTGTTCCAGCGTAAAAATATCTGAAGAATGGTGGATACGGTCTAAATAAACGGCTTCCGGAGGGGAGCCTTCTTTTTTGATCAGCACACGGCAGCATATATAATAGATTTGGGCGCATATATTTTTAGCGTCCTGCGAATTAATGAAGTTGCTTTTAAATTTTGCTATCATATGGCTCAGGACACAGGAAGCATCGTCAAAAAGCCAGTTGTTAAGGCTGCTTTCAAAGCGGAACAGATCCAGGGAATTTTCAGCGGTCAGATCACATTTTTCGCAGTTGGAGAAGTCCGAAAACAAAGCGATATTGTTTTCGGAATAAAAGTTTAAATTCAGGGCGTGGATTGCTTCCGATACGGCGGCGCTAAAGCCGGCGGCGCCGGAGTGGCAACGGCTGATGCCGGCGGCGGCCTGTCTGGAATCCAGAGCATAGGTGATGGCGGCAATTTCTTTGCAGCTGTCCAGAATATAAGAAGGAACGGATTCACAAGGCTGCTCTGAGAAATAAATAGTGATCATTAAGTTATTGTACCGATAGCAATAAGTGTTCTGCCTTTCTTCTACAATGATTTTTTTTAATGAAGAAATATCGTTTTCAAAAGGAATAAACTGAAAAGCGGCTATAAAATAGCAGTCTAAAGGAAGCTGGAACTGCGCAAGGCGCTCTTCCAGTTCCGAAGAAAAAGGGCCTGTGGTCAGCTCCTGAAGAAGCTGGTCTTTCAGAAAAGTAAATTCTTCCTCTGCAAAAGAAGTGTGCCGCCTGGCGGCAATAATTTTTTGCTGGGCAGTCTTTACGGAAGAAAATAAATCTTTTTTGTTAGTAGGCTTTAAAATAAAATCGGAAACGTTATATTGGATCGCGGTTTGGGCATACTTAAAATCGGCATAACCGGTGAGCAATATAACTTTTACATCAGGAAGATTTTCAAATACGAATTTGGCCACCGCAAGGCCGTCGGCTTCCGGCATTTTGATATCGGTAATGACGATATCGACATGGTTATGCCGGAGAAATTGAATGGCTTCCAGGCCGTCGCTGGCCGTTCCCGCCACTTCACAGCCGATGGAGTCCCAATCCATAAAATTTGAAATGCCTTTGCGCATAGTTGCCTCATCATCTACGATTAATAATTTAAAAATCAATGGAGTTTTCCCCCTTTCTGACGGGAATCCGCATGGAAACGGAAGTACAAACATTGGGCACGCTTTCTATTTTCAGACGGGATGCGCTGCCGAAGAGCAACTCCAGCCTTTTATCCAGATTTTTAAGCCCGATATGGGTATGGGAATCCGTATCGGAAGATGTTATTTGGGAAACATCGGGAATGGTGTCAAAACCAACGCCATTATCGATAATGGAGATTTCCATTTGGTGCCGGTCGGTTTCCAATGCCTGAATAATGAGGCGTCCTTTTCCCTTTTTTGGTTCGAGGCCGTGGGTAAGGGCATTTTCCACCAAAGGCTGTATGCAAAAACAAGGGATCCGGCATTGCATCAAATGTTCGGGAATTTGTATATGATAAGTGATCTTATCTTCAAAACGCATCTGCTGGAGATACATGTAGAATTTGACATATTCCATTTCTTTCTCCAATGTAATAAAGTCCCTCTCTCTGGAAAGAGTATTCATTTTTAAGAGTTCCCCTAAGGATATAACCATCTCATAAATTTCTTCGTTATCGTTGATCTGTGCTTTCCAGGCGATTGTATTTAATACGTTGAATAGAAAATGCGGGTTTACCTGACTTTGGAGGGCGCGGATTTCCGCGTTTTTCAAAAGCAGCTGTTTTTGGAAATTATCGTTGTAATAAATATCCAGTTGTTTGAGCATTTGATTGAAGGAATGCGCCCAAACGTTGAATTCGTGGTACATTTTCAGCGGGGGAAGAGACTTTTCCTGCCCTGTGGAAATACGATCGATATAATAAATCATTTTGTCGATGGGACGGGTAATGGTTCGGCTGATGACGAGGGAAATGAAGAGAGCCCCCAATACGGTAAGCGCCAATAACAGGAGGTAATGCTTCATAGTATCGTCCAGGTCTTCCAACAGCAGATCTTTGGGCGCGGCAACGACCGAAATAAGGTCGAATGCATCCAGGCTGCGGGCGGCGGCGAAATAGGCGCGGTCATTCAGGGACAATTCCTGAAAGGAAACGCCGTCCTGCTCCAGATCAATCCGGGTTTTCAGGTTGATATTTTCCATCGTCATATCCTGATTGGAAGAGGCGCTTATTTTATGGTTATAAAGGCAGATGAACCAGGAAGGGTCTAATCCTTTGGCACAGTAGCGGATCCATTTGTCCAGATTAATATGGATAATAAATAGCCCCATATGGTTTCCGGTGTTGCCGTTAAAAAGATTACGGGCAAAATAAATGCTGTTTTTTTCCGAGTCCAGCGTGCGGCAAAGAAGCCCCGTATTCGTCGGATCGATACTTTCCAGAAGTTCGCAGCCTTGGTAGAGGGAAGTTCTTATGGAGCCGGAGGTATAGGTTGTGAGGATCGTCCCGTTATCACAAACGATATAGATCGCATCCGTAAAATTGCGGTCGGAAAGAGGGGTACTGAAATAAATATCGAACATTTGCTTTTCCAGTTGAAAGCGGCTGCTGCTGCCGGTAAACGGAAAGGAAGAAGTTTCCAGGGCATTCAGAAGCATAGTATTGGAGAGGAACAGAGGTATGGTGGCGTCTATGGTATCCACTTGTTCCGTGATGTTCTGATTTACCTGGTTGAGCTGGCCGGTAATGGATTGTTCCAGATTGCCGCGCAGCAGAAGGGAAGTTTTATTATAATAGAAAAATGTGGAACATAACAAAATAGTGGTTACGGTAAATGAGATAGCAAGCGTTATAAAAGAACGCAAAGAACGTTCTTTCCGAATGGAAATCCGCAGCGGTATTGCTCTCATAAAAAACTCTCCTTTTATTAATGTGGAAAGAAGTTAGCGTGATAATTTCATTATGCCATAATGAAAAAACCCCTTCAATGTATTTTCCGAGAATGCGGAAAATTTCAAAACTTTGGACAAAATTTTACAAGAAATGAAAATATGGAACGAATGCGGCAAGAAGAAAGGGACGGACAGGAGGAAATCGTATAAGAAGAGAGCATGGAAATGAATTAAAAAACCGTGTGGAAAAAAATATAATAAAACCAGTAAACAGCAAACATAAGGACTGTGGGAAAATCCCGGTAAAACAGTACAGAAGTGGAGGTAAGGTATGAAGAAAAAGATCATGAGGCGGATACTGGCATCGGCGGTAGCTCTTGCCATGGTATTAGGAGTAACGGCCTGTGGAAACGGAAAAGATGCAGGCGGACAGACGGCAGGAGGAACGGAGACAGGAAGCAGCGAAGAAGGAAGCAGTGCGGAAGGAACCAGCGCGGAAGAAAAGGTTGTGCTGAATGTCATAAATTATCATGTGGGAACGGATTATGCGGCGGAATATTATGCATATTTGTTCGAGGAATTCCAGAAGACCGAAGAGGGGAAAAATGTGGAATTTAATTTTGAGGAAATTCCGACCACGGATGCTTATAACCAGAAAATCAAGTTATTGATCTCCAGCGGGGATTTGCCGGACATTGTTTTTAACGGAGGGAATAATATTACGGAAATGGCGGCGAAATCAGGAAAGGTAGCAGATCTGACTCCATATTTCGATGCGGATCCGGAATGGAAGGCATTGTTTGACGATACTTCTTTGGAATTTAATACGGTAGACGGAAAAATATACGGCGTGCCGGTTTCCAAGGAAATTTCTTACATTTATTACAATAAAGAATTATTTACACAGGCAGGGCTGACGGCACCGGAGGTGGCATATGAGAGCTGGGATGAGTTTTTTGCGGCATGCGATCAACTGAAAGCAGCAGGGATTACGCCTGTCGGCATGGACAGCGCGGATTCGGGATGGTTGACTAATCTTTGGATGAGCGCTCTGATCGGAACGAACGGACAGGCAGGCAATACATGGATGAATACAATGTATCCTATGGATTTCAATACGCCGGAAGTGGAAGCGGCAGCAGAAAAAATTGCATTGATGTTCCGGGAATATACCACGAGCGATGCGGTGGGCGGTAAATATGACCCTATGGCGACTCATTTCTTCAATGGGGAAGTGGCGATGTTTCCAAACGGTCCGTGGATGATTCCCGATTTCTCGGAGACGGAAAAGGCTCCAGAGGGATTTTATGATAAAGTAGGCATTATGCTGATGCCTTGTGCCGGAATGGAGATGGTTCCTACACCGGGCGACATGGTAGGGGCGAAAGAGGAAGAAAAGATAAAAGCGGCCGTTGCTTTCCTGAAGTTTGAAACGACGCCGGAAAATCAAATCAAAGCGTTGGAAATGACAGGATTGCAGCCGGTATCTAACGATTTGGAGATTCCTTCGGAACTGACGGAAAGCGATCCGCTGATGGCAGAGGTATTGGAGATACAGAATCAGGCCAAAATGACTTATGGGCAGAACCAGGCATATTGGTATCAGAATACGATAGATACATTTTCCACGGAACTTCCCGAATTGGCTTATGGGAATATTACGGCGAAGGAATTCTGCGAAAAGCTGACGGAATCGGCAGCGAAAAACCAGGAATAAAATCTCAGGTTTGTGCCAGTATGGCATCCGCAAACTTGTAATGCGCAAAGAAACGCGCAGAAATGGAGTAGAAAATGAAAACGAAAAACAAAGGGTTATGGATCGCTTTATTTACGATTCCATGCATGATCTTGTTTGCCCTTGTTTATGCTGCGCCTATCGTTACTGTGCTGTATACATCGCTTTGCAATTATACGACATTTTCGGCGCCCGAGTTTCAGGGGATAAAAAATTTCGTTACTATTTTTTCGGATAAAGATTTTGTAGTATCCATAAAAAATACATTGTTCTGGGTCGTGCTGCAATCTACGTTTCATGTAGGGCTGGGTCTGGCTATGGCGTTGGTGCTGCGCAGGAAGCCGTTCGGATGGAAGTTTGTCCGTACCGCATATATGATTCCCAACATTGTGCCTACGGCGGCAACAGGAGTGATGTTTACGCTTTTGCTGAATCCCGCTTTCGGCATAGTAAAGCCTTTTTTGGAAGCGGTTGGAGTGGAAGTGGGGCAGGTGCCGAATTTGTTCGGAAATTCCAAATATGCGTTTTGGACGGTGACGGCCACATGGATTTTTTATTCCGGGTTCAATACGATTATTTTTCTGGCGGAGATGGGAGCCGTAGATAAGGAAATTTATGAGGCTGCCAGAGTGGACGGGGCGAAGCCGTGGCAGATCGACCGGTATATTACCTTGCCTCTGATGAGAAATATTTTCGGCACTTGTGTAACGCTGGCTTCGGTGGCGATGGTATCCCAGTTTGACATTATTTATATGACAACAAAAGGCGGGCCGGGGAACTCCACGCTGAATCTGCCGATTTATCTCTATAAGGCGGCCACATTGGAGAACAATTACGGAAAGGCGAATGCCGTGGGAGTCGTACAGATCAGCATAGGGCTGATATTAGTATTGCTGATCCAGCGCGTTTTTCTGGAAAAGAAGGAAGGATAATCTATGTTTCAGATGATTGTGGAATCGGTAAGTTTATCGGTTTCGCAATCATCCGAATAGAAATCAATATATTTATGAGAAAGGAATAGGATGAGAAATGAGAGAGACATCGAAGGCAGCGGCTGCTACGGCGAAAGCTGCCAAATATTTATTTATGCTTACTTTTGTGCTGGTTTCCGTAGGACCCATCCTATGGGCATTTATCAGTTCTTTTAAAACTTATGCGGAAATCAATTCTTCCGCACTTTCCTGGCCATCTTCCTTTCGGCCGGACAATTATATAGCGGCGTTCCGTTACGCGCCGATTGCCCAATATTTTCTGAACAGTGTAGTGATCGTTGGCTGCAGCGTATTGGTAACGGTTGCGTTGGTCGCGATGTGTGCTTACATAATCTCCAGATTCGATTTTAAACTGAAAACGCTTATCGTGCTTTTGATTTCCGCATCTCTGATGCTTCCCGCACAGGCGATTTCCCAGCCTCTGTTTGCGATTTTTCAAAAGTTGGGGATCTTTGATACAAAGCTGGGAATGGTAATCGTTTATTCCGCCATGGGAATTCCGATGTCCTTTTTTGTTATGACCAGCTATTATAAAACAATTTCTATGGCGTTGGAGGAGTCGGCATATATTGACGGCGCTACCTTTTTGCAGACTTTTTTGCATATTATTCTGCCGCTGGCAAAACCGGGATTGGTGACGATAGCCATGTTACAGTTTATCAATACGTGGAATGAGTTTTATTTCGCGCTGATGCTGACCAGCGGAAATCGGGCGCGGACGGTTCCTATCGCATTGAATTATTATATGGGGACGTTTGCCAACAATTATTCCGCATTATTTGCAGCGGTAGTAATGACAGTGCTGCCGACGATTTTGGTATTTATTCTTTTACAAAGGCAGGTTATGGAGAGTTTGACGGCGGGAGCGGTAAAGGGATAGAGGAAAGGCGGAAAACATATGAACGACAATAAAGGGAAGATATACCATGGAATTTATCCAACAGAGCCATGGAGCGTGACGGAAACAGCATTCATAAGGGAGAATAATTACAGGAATGAAACGACATTTGCTTTGTCCAATGGTTATATCGGCACGAGGGGGACCTTGGAGGAAGGATATGATTTTTCCATAGAGGAAGGCTTGGAAGGGAATTTTGTAAACGGGTTTTATGAGAGCGAAGATATACGATATGGGGAATGGAACTTTGGATTTCCCGAAAGAAGCCAGTCTTTGCTGAATCTTCCGAACGGAAAAAGAACGGGGATATGGATGGACGGGGAAAGGTTCGACATGGAAAAGGGGCGGGTGAGGAAATACGAAAGAACACTTTTTATGAAAGAGGGATTGGTCAGAAGGGAAGTGGAGTGGGTATCGCCAATGGGGAAAGCATGGAAACTGGTCTTTGAGCGGTTAGTATCCATGGCTTACCAACATGTAATGGCGCAGAGAGTAAGGATCCTTCCTTTGGAAAAAGAAAGGAAAGAAAAGGGCGAAGCGGCGCAGGAAATGGCGGAATTCGGACTAAGAAGAATAGAAGTCCGGTCTTATCTTGATGCGGATGTGGAAAACCATACGAGAAAAACGAATCCTTTGGTGGATTACGGGCCTTTTGGCAAGAGGTTGAAAAAGGAGAGATGCGAGGCTTCGGAGGAATTGCTTTATTATGAAGGGAGGACAAAGAAAAGCGGCTTGAAGATCAGCTGTGCGGTGGCAACGGAGGCAAGGCGGGAAAACGGAGAAGCCGGCAGGAAAGAAGTGAGGGAGGCAATACCCGTAAAACAGCGGGCGGAAGCGGGCGAATGCTTTGCGGAGGCGGAGCGGGAATATCTGTTGGAAGAGGGAGAAGAGTTGCTTTTTGATACTTATATCGTATATTTTTCCTCCCGGGATGTGGAAGGGCCATTATACGATGCCGCGGTTAAGGAATGCAGACGGTGCAAAGAGACAGGCTATGAAGAGTTGAAAGAAAAACAGAAAAAAGCGTTTTATGATTTTTGGAAATACGGGGATGTGAGCATCCGGGGGAACGATGGGCTTTGCCAGGGAATTCGTTTTAATTTGTTTCATATCATGCAGGCAGCGGGAAGGGATGGAAGAACCGGAATGGGAGCAAAAGGGCTGTCCGGAGAAGGATATGAGGGGCATTATTTCTGGGATACGGAAATGTATATTCTTCCCGTATTTGTCTATACTGCGCCGGAGATAGCGAAAGCTCTGCTGGAATACCGCTTTTCCACGTTGGAACAGGCGCGGGCAAGAGCCCGGGTGCTGGGACATCCCAAGGGAGCGCTGTTTCCCTGGAGGACAATTAACGGTGAAGAGGCGTCCACTTATTTTCCGCTGGGAACGGCGCAGTACCATATCAATGCCGATATCGCTTATGCTTTTTCGCTTTATACGGATGTGACGGGAGATGAGGATTTTTTCAAGGAGCGGGCGGTCGAAGTGCTGTGCGAGACGGCCAGGGTTTGGGCGGATGTAGGATGCTTTGCAGAGGCGAAGGGGAATCAATATTGTATCTGCGCGGTAACAGGGCCGGATGAATACAACGCCATTGTGGATAACAATTTTTATACAAACCTGATGGCACGGGAAAATATACGGGATGCTCTGAAGGCTTTGGAACGGTTAAAAGGAATGGATGCCAGGGCCTGTCAGGAATTGAGGGAGCGGCTCGGGATTACGGAAGAGGAGACGGCCTATTGGAAAAAAATCGTGGAAAATATGTATTTTCCTTATGAGGAGAAGAGAGGGATATATCCGCTGGACGATGGATTCATGATGCGGAAGCCATGGGATGATTCGAAAATACCGCCGGAAAAAAGACATCTTTTATACGAAAATTATCATCCGTTGTTTATTTACCGCCAGCGAATGTCAAAACAGGCGGACGCTATATTAGGAATGCTCCTTCACAGCAATTTGTTTACAAAGGAGGAGTTGCAACGCAATTATGACTTTTACCAGGAAGTTACGCTCCACCATTCGTCCCTTTCCACTTGCATATTCGGAATATTGGCATGCCAAATCGGCTATTATGGCGAAGCTTATGAATATTTTTCGAGATCGGCCCGGATGGATCTGGACGATCATCATAATAATTTTTACGCGGGCATCCATGCGGCCAATATGGCGGGTACCTGGCTGGCCATCGTATACGGTTTTGCGGGGCTCCGCACGAACGGAGGAAAACTGGAGTTTCATCCTTATGTGCCGGAAAGTTGGGAAGGATATTCCTTTATGATCCGTTACAGAGGAAAAACTCTGTCGGCGGAATTAAGCCATGGGGAAAGAACGTTTACTCTGACAGAAGGGAAAGAAATTTGTTTTTGGCTGGAAGGAAGGGAAATTATATTGTCGGAAAAGGAGAAAGTTTATAGTGAAGAAATATAAGGCGATTTTTTTTGACTGGGATGGAACAGCGGTAGTTTCCCGCAAAGCTTCGGCGGATCAGGTGGCGAAACCGATGAAGCGTTTATTGGCAGAGGGAGTAAAGCTGGCAATTATCAGCGGGACGACGATGGAAAACATTGCGGGCGGAAGGCTGCACGAATATTTTACGCCGGAAGAAAGGCGGAATTTATTTTTGGGCTTGGGAAGAGGGGCCTATAATTATAGCTTTGATGAAAACGGGCAGTTGTTTTTGCTGGAGGAAAAAATTCCGGTAAAAGAGGAAATACTAAAGATACATGATATTTGTTATGAGATTCACAGACTTTTGCTGCAAACTTATGAAATCCCTACGGATATTGTATTCAGCAGACCGAATTACTGCAAGATTGATCTGATGGTGGGGAACCAAAGGGGAGATGCCCTGTTTTTGCAGGAGGGAGAGCGTGAAGAATTGCTTTTTTTATTGGAAAAGCATGGTTTCCGGGGAGGAATCAAAGGCATGATAGCGCTGGCAGAAAGAATAGGGAAAGAATATGGGATGGATGTGTCGGCCACGACGGATGCGAAATATCTCGAGGTGGGGATTTCCAGTAAAAGCGATAATGCGGATATTTTGTACGGCTTTTTGCAGCGGGAGTATGGAATCACGGATGAAGAATGCTCTTTCTGGGGGGATGAATATGTGGGATTTGGCGAAGGAATTTACGGCAGCGATAGTTTTATGATGACGGAAAAAACAAAAGGCGGCGATTTTTTTGATGTATCCCATACGGAAGGGGAACGGCCGGAGGGAGTCAGGAAAATAGGAGGAGGGGTGGACGGTTTTATGAAGTTTCTGGAAGAACAAAGCGTGCTTTGATCAGAAACATGATGGGAAACCTCGCCGGAGAGATAAGAGCTTGTCAGCATAAATAAGAGGCCATCCGCATAAAATTAGGAAATGGTAAATGGAGAATGCGGAAAGGAGGACATCCATGGCTGACTATTATAAAAAAGTGATTTATCTTTCTTATCTGGAGCAGGGAAACCGGATCAGGGGAGCCGGATTCATAAAAATAGAAGTGTCAGGGAATGCGTGGAGCTTTGTTATGCGCGTGTCAGGAATGGCGGAGCTGGCAGGAAAGAAATATGACATATATGTTGGAAGTAAAAAAGAAGAATATGTAATAGGAAAGCTGTTTCTTCATAATGGGAGCGGAGAATGGGAAAAGAACGGAGAGGGAGCTCTGACAGGCACGGAAGGAATGACCATTGGGGAAGTGGAGCGGTTTACGATAAAAATATCGGATACGGAAGTGATTGAGGGAAAATGCCAAACGATATCCGTGGCGGAGAAAAAGGAGGCGGATCGTCCGCAGGAAAAAAAGGAGTTCCATGCGGCGGAAAAAAAGGAAGAGAAGAAAAAGGCGGTAAAAAAAGAGAGCGCACTGGAGCCAAAGAAAAGTATAAACAGGGAGAAATTGGGCGGAAACCGGGAAAAAGAAATCAGGATGGAGGAGGTTATTTTAGACGATAAGTGGGAGCAGCTTTGCAAAATGTATCCGGTGGTGCATCCTTATGAGGATGAGAGAAAATACATATCCATACAGCCGAAAGATTTTGTCGTTATGACGGGAGACTATCAGCACTTGGCTAACAATAGTTTTTTGCTCCACGGATTTTATAATTACAGGCATATCGTTCTTGGGAGAGAGCCGTTGGATGAGACGAAGGAGGAGAGATCTGCGAGAGGGCAGGGAAAGGACGGCCAGGAAAAAAATAAGAATAAAAGCGGAGATTTTTACCTCGGCGTGCCGGGGGTATATTATGAAAGGGAAAAAATGGTAGCTCTGATGTTTGGGTTTGAGGCTTTCGAATGCTGCGGCGGAAAGGCGGAACCGGGAAAATTCGGATATTATCTTCGCAAAGTAAAAATATAAAAGGGCAGTATTTATTTATATGCCGGAACAGTCAAAGGGGGGGATAAAGCTTTCCAGGCAGGTGCCGCCGTCCTGGATAAAACCATTTTCTATTCCGATATGCAGGGCGTAGTCCGTCAGTTTATCATATTCCCTGGAAGTGACAGGACGGTTTAATTCAGGACAGGTTTGTGCATCCTGGGCTGAGAGAATTGGTGTATACTGGTTCATAATACTGACATATATGTCATTTTTGTAGGTGCGATATAAATATTGAAGAACCTGCCGGGAGTCTTCGATGCATCCGGGCAGCAGGAGATGCCTTACAATCACTCCCTTTTTCATCAAAGGGCCGGAATAATCATCCTTTTCATCTATGGAGCCTGTCAAGGGCTGGGGAGCAAAGACGGGTGTTCCGGTCTGGCGTACCATTTCATGGATAGCAGAAGAGGCATGCATAAAATAATCTTCAGCAAACGAATATTTTTTGCTGAGAACGGGAGAAAAATATTTCAGATCCGGGAGATAAATATCGATAAGGCCGTCCAGTTCCTTCAGCATATCCGCTTTTTCATAAGAACTGGTGTTATAAACGACGGGTATGGAAAGGCCGCCGGCCTTTGCGTCTTCCAGCGCTTTTTTGATCTGGGGGATAAAATGGGTTGGGGTAACGAGGTTGATATTACAGGCATGTTGGCTTTGAAGCTCCAAAAAGATTTGGGTAAGGCGCTCCACGGATATTTCTTTTCCGGCCATGCCCTGGGAAATGGTATGGTTCTGACAAAAAATGCAGCCCATATTACAGCCTGAAAAAAAGACAGTACCGGAACCGGTCTGTCCTGAAATGCAAGGTTCTTCCCACATATGAAGAGCGGCTCTCGCTGCCCTTATTTGGTTCGTTTGGCCGCAATATCCTGTCTGGCCGTTTATTCTGTCGGCATGGCAATTTCTTGGACAAAGTGTGCAATTATGCAAATCCATTTCAGATTCCCCTATAGACTGATATCGTTTCATAATATGAAATACCGTGCGTTCTGTGTTGAGCCGCATCAATATACGTTACCTTTACAGTTAACTCCGCCAGGCACCCTTACGGCACATGGAAGATTCCGCTTAGTGCTGCTTTGTTCCCAACCTGACACGGTTCGCAGATTTCCATTGCGTAAGACCCAAACTTCAACGCCACTTATAAAGGGCAGCTATACCAAATAAAAGCCCGCGACAGAACATCACCCCTACTAAAGCGGATTGTAGGTACAGGACACCGCTAACGCCCCGGCTGCACGGTGTTTTTAGTATACTGTTTTTTGCCGGGCTTGTCAATGTTTTAGTAAACATGAAAGTTTTCGTGAAAATTTTCATCGGAAGTGCCTTCGTCAGAAATACTTTTGCCGGAAGTTTTTCTATCTTTGTTGCGCTGGCGGAGTTCTTTAAAGAAAGTGGTGATCATATGGCTGCATTCCGTTTCAAGTATGCCGCGGGTCACATGAACTTGGTGGTTGAACTGGGGCATTTCCAACAGGTTGAGGATGGAACCTCCGCAGCCCGCCTTGGGGTTCATACATCCCATAACGACTTCCGGAATGCGTGCCTGAACGATCGCGCCGGAACACATCTGGCATGGTTCCAGGGTAACATAGAGCGTACAATCCTCCAGACGCCAATCGCCTATTTTTTTGCTGGCTTTATTGATTGCCGTTATTTCCGCGTGTGCCAGGGTATTTTTATCCGTATTGCGGCGGTTATATCCCCTGCCTATGATCTTTCCGTCGTGGACGATCACGCAGCCAATCGGGACTTCCCCGAGTAAATATGCTTTTTTCGCCTGTTTTAAGGCTTCCTTCATATATTTTTCGTGCAGATCCATTCTTACCTCATTTCACTTTTGAAATATTGCACCGATACAAGTATAATATATATGATTGGAAAGGGCAAGAAGACAGGAAGTAGGGAAATCAATTTTTATCAGCGTCATAGGAAGGCGGCGGGGACAGGGGCAGCGGAGTCAAGGGCTGGCGGGGGCCGTTTTTTTGCCGTTGCGCACAATCAGTAATTTCACTTATGAAATGGTCGAAATAGTAGGGAAAAACCGCATGGATGCGGTTTTAGGGAGCAGAGGACAGGATGTCCGTTGCTTCCGGCCCGGCCGGTTCTGTAATCTTGATCCATTTCATTAGTGAAATCTGATGGAAAGCTCCGGCAAAAAACCGGCCCCCGCCAGCCCTTGACTCCGCTGCCCCTGTCCCCGCCGCCTTCCTATGACGCTGATAAAAATTGATTTCCGTAGACAGGAAGCAGGAAGGCATTCTCGCAGAGAGAGTGAAATTGGAGGGAAGAAAAGGATATCCATGAGGAAAGGGTGAGTTCGGATGAAAATATATGGATTGAATAAGACAACGCTTTTGGATTACCCTGGGCATGTGGCGGCTGCGATTTTTTTGGGGGGATGTAATTGCCGGTGTCCTTTTTGCCAGAATGGGGATTTGGTATTGAGGCCGGAGAGCCAGGCGGAAATAGGGGAGGAAGAGCTGTTTGCTTTTTTGAAAAAAAGAAAGGGAATTTTGTCGGGCGTATGCATTACCGGCGGGGAGCCGACGCTGGAAAAGGAGTTGGGGGAATTGGCCGAAAAAATAAAGGAAATGGGTTATTTGGTGAAATTGGATACGAACGGCCTCCGACCGGAAGTAGTAAGGGAACTGTTGAGGGACGGATTGCTGGATTATATTGCCATGGACGTGAAAAACAGTATGGAGCGTTATGGGGAAACGGTTGGTCTGGAAAAAATAGATGTGGGGAAAATCAGAGAAACGATAGATCTTATGATGGCAAGTGGAATCGATTATGAATTCCGCACAACAGTGGTGAAAGAACTGCATGGAAAAAAAGATATAGAGGCTATAGGAGAGGAAATAAGAGGAGCGAAGGCTTATTTTCTGCAAAGTTACCAGGAAAGCCAAGGGGTGATCGCGCCGGTTTTCCATTCGTACAGCAGGGAAGAAATGGAAGAACTGGCGGAAGCGGTAAGGCCCTTTGTTTCCGGCGCGCAGGTCAGAGGTTAAATATGGAATAGTATTTTCGGCGTATCCTCCGGGTAAATCCATAATCAATAATGACGGGACGGCTCTGGATGAGTCCCCAGTTTGCCGGGCGGCAGAGATCGACGGTCAACAGATTGTATTTATGGGGGATGTATTGAAAATTGGCGAGTTGAAAAAGTTCCCGGTTGGTGTTTACGTGAAAATAATTGCGTACCACGAAGAAATCGGAAACAGGGTCTGCCTTTTCCATAACGAGATAACGGTTATCCGGAGAAACAAATAAAACTTTGGCGAAAAGATCGGAATCATCCATTTCGGAAATAATGGATTCCACCTGATTTTGTGCGTAACCTTTGGCATTTCTGGCAACTTTCAATGCGCTGCCGTCGCCAAGATCGTAGACTCTGCGCCCGGAACCGCTGCCGAGCAGGGGATACGTGCCATTGGAAAGATGGTCAATGATGGAAGAGAGGTTTATTGCAGCATTCATACGACATCACCTGAAATATTTGTAATATATTATCATTATATGGCAGGAAATGGGGATGGTTCATAGGAAGCGGGCGCGAAAAGAGGGGAATAGCGGACGTTTGTAAAAATGAATTATCATGGTATTCTGTTAGTTTTTTCGTGCAAAATCCAGACGAGTGTGCTATAATATATCAACATAATGATTTGATAAAAAAGGGAAACAAGGGTATAAGAATAAAAAGGGAAAAGAGGTAAAAAATAATGGAAATCTTGATTCTGGGCGGCGGTTTGCTTATTTGTATTATTGCGGTAATTATATCGGCGGTAACGTCCGTAGTGTCGGCAGTAGCGGCGAGCGAGGATGAGGAGAATTTTTAAATTTAATATTATTTTAGATTTAATTTATGAATGGTTATGAAATTTTATAGGTTTTTTTAAAACTAAACACATAACGGACACATTTATCACTTATTATTAATTCAGATAGTTGAAGAACTCACTATTTAAAACTCACTATCTCCCCCCTCATAAGAAAATAAAGAAAAAAGCTCCGTTAGAACGGGGCTTTTTTCTTTATTTTCTTATGAGGGGAATTGCAGATTTCTACAATATATGAAAGAACATTCATAATTTAAATTCCCATTTATAGATTAGAGGAACAAAATGAAAAAGTATTCTCTACCATTTATTATGTTGGTAATATTTGAAACTGTTGCAGTAACATTATGGTTGATACAGAACAATACATTTTACTTATTTAACTTTAGCTATATTGGAATATCTATTTCTTTAGGGATACTCCTTTACGTTAAAAAATACAAATATGCCCGCAGGGTTGCACAGCTTTTAGTCGGACTTTATATGTTGGTTTATTTGGGGGTTATTTGCGGCGAAAATATGCAGATTGAGGGATTTTGGTATTATCTTTTTACGGGTGTGTTTGAGGCTGCAACAATTCATTATGCGGTGGCAAAAATTTTCGGACCTTTGTTTTTTGGCAGAGGTTGGTGTGGATATGCCTGTTGGACGGCAATGGTGCTTGATTTTCTTCCATATAAAATTTCTGAAACACCGAGAAAAAAGATCGGGTGGATAAGGTACGTTATATTTGTGGTTTCTTTTATATTTGTTTTAGTATTATTCCTTTCTCATATTAGCAATCTTGAGAAAATTATGTTTTGGGCGTTTGTTATAGGGAACATCATATACTATGCCGTTGGAATAATATTGGCGTTTGCTTTTAAGGATAATCGCGCATTTTGCAAATACATATGTCCTATTACAATATTTTTGAAACCCATGAGTTATTTCTCGCTATTACGAATTAAATGTGATAAAAGCAAATGTATTTCTTGCGGTAAATGCAAAAATGTGTGTCCAATGGAAGTGGATGTTACGGATAATTCTCGAAAACGAAAGAATGGTACAGAATGTATTCTTTGTTTCGAGTGCGTGAAAAATTGTCCAAAGAACGCGCTATAAACTAAAATGACAGGAATTTGATAACTATTAAAGTGTACAGGAGAATAGCCTATGGAAAATCTCAGTCTTTTGTATCCCGGCGGATACAGTGAGGAAAAACGTGCTTTTTACCGGATGAAAAATTATGATTTTGTCAAGGAACTGCAATTAGAATCACTGATCATTCTCGTGAAGGATGGCTACAGGGGAATGACGGATTTGAAGCTCCGGGATTTTTTTTCCACCGACGGGGAAGTATTGCGGTACCGGCTGGATATTGTGGAGGATATATTAAAGAATAGAGAATGGTATGATGTATTTTGCAAGGCTGTGCCGGTGATTCGGAATGTATCGGACATGAGCCGGGCGATGGGCGGGGAGTTTTCCATCGAATCTGCGCTGGGCTCCATCCGGTTTCTGGAAATGTACATCGAGATTGTGGACTTGTTTGCGGAGAACATCCTCGTGCTGGAAACGGGTTCCAAAGGGCTGCGCGCCTTGCAGGATAAAGTAAGGGAAGTGGCGGAAGGGGAAGAATATCGGAACATGAAAAAGGAACTTGCCAAAGAAGAAACGAATTTCGGGCTTGTGAAAAGTATAACACTTGGCGTCAACCTGGACGAGACGCTTCACGTGCAGGAGGCCGGAATTGTTTCGGTGAATATGGAAAGATTCCATCAGGGAACGGTGATGGATAAGCTTCTGAAAAAGACGGGGAAAGAAAACATGTCCTATATAACTCCGTTATTTTCCATCAATAAGGGATTGCATATAGGAGATGCGAAAGCGGTGGAGACTTCCACCCGATCAGCGTTGAATACGATCTTTGCCAAGACGATAAGGAGTTTCGGCTCTGCGGTGCAGAAATATTTTTCCTTAAATACATCGTGGCTGGTGCAGATCCTGGACGATATCCGTTTTCTGACGGCGGGCGTAAAGTTTATTTTGGATATGGAAGAAAAGGGATTTTTCTTTTGCAAGCCGGAGGTCGCTCTTATGGATGAAAAAAGATGCAATCTGGCAGAAGTCTATAATCCGGTATTGGCGGTCAAAGAAGTGGAAAAAACGGTAGTTTCCAATTCCTTTTCCTATGACGAAAAAGGAAGGTTTTATTTGGTTACGGGGCCCAACCATGGCGGCAAGTCTATTTTCGCTTATTCGATTGGAATGGCTCAGGCGTTGTTCCAGCTGGGGCTGTTTGTTCCGGCACGGAGGGCGTGCATCAGCCCGGTAACGGGAATATTTACTCATTTTCCGGTATCGGATGAGAATAATTACGGAAAAGGAAGGCTGGAAAGCGAGTGCGCCAGGTTGGGAAAAATCATGGAGGTATTGGAAGATACGGATATTCTTTTGATGGATGAATCCTTTGCCAGCACAAGCGGGATGGAGGCGGAATATATTGCTTCCGAGGTCTTGTCCAATATCGGGGTCATAGGATGCGGGGGGATTTTTGTAACTCATATTCATGATTTGACGCAAAAGTTGGAAGAATATAATCATTATCCGGGAAATAAAGGAAAGATCGATAATCTGGTGGCGCAGATGGAGAATAAGGAAGGCGGTATTCGAAGTTATAAGGTGGAGCGGACGACGCCGGACGGATTGAGCTATGCGAGGGATATCGCTGCGCGTTATGGACTGCTGTGCCGATTGCCCGGCTATGCGGATCGTGATAAAATGGAATAATAAGCAGCGATGTCTTAACAAAGTTGGGACAAAAGCTGCGCGGAAATGGGGGTAAAGATGGTAAGAGAGCGGGAAGAAGAACAGGCATGGCGGCAGGAGCGGATCGGGGAACTGGCCGGCAAGGTAATGAAGCTGGCGAGGGACAGCATTGTAGTCAATATGCGTTTTCTGGACACGGCACTGTCGCGGCTGGAGGCGGAGGCCCGCAACGGATTGGGCGGAGCTGCGGCGGATGGCGGTAAGCTGTACTATGATCCTGCCTGGCTGCTGAAAAAATACCAGGAAGAAACAGGATATCCGGTCAGGCTGTACCTTCATGTATTGTTTCATTTTGTGTTTTACCATAGTTATCATTATAAGGAAAAGGAAGGGGAGCCGTGGGATCTGGCGGTGGATGCCGCGGTGGAAAACGTTATATTGGAAATGGATCTTCCCATGGGAGAGTTGGACAGCGATGGGGAGGCAAGGAACAAGCTTCATTATTTGAAAGAAGATGCGGGAGGGCTGACGGCAGAGAGGATTTATCGTTATTTGAAAAATAACGCTATGATGCCGGAGGAAAAAGAGCGATGGAGCAGATTATTCTGCCGGGATGCCCATATATACTGGCAGGAGCAGGAGAAACTGGAGATTACGCTGGATCAGTGGAAAAAAATCAGCGAGAGGATAAAGGCGGATATCAAATCTTTTTCTAAGGACAAGAATTCATCGGAAAGCCTGGAGAAAAATCTGGCGGAGGCGACGAGGGACAGATACGATTACGGGGAATTGTTGCGGCGGTTCACCGTTATGGGCGAGGATTTGCAGGTGAATGACGATGAGTTCGATTATATTTATTATACCTATGGGTTGTCTAAGTACGGGGATATGCCATTGATCGAACCTTTGGAATATAAGGACGCCAGGAAGGTGAAAGAATTTGTGATTGCTATCGATACTTCGGCTTCCTGCCGCGGTGAGATTGTGAAAGAATTTATCAGAAAAACATATTCTATTCTAAAGGGGACGGAGAATTTTTTCCAAAAAATTAACGTGCATATTATTCAATGCGACAGTGATGTCAGGAATGACACAAAAATCACTTGCCAGGAAGATTTCGACCGATTTTTAAAGGAAGGGAAATTAAAAGGTTTTGGCTCTACGGACTTTCGGCCGGTCTTTGACTATGTGGACAAACTGGCGGGGGAAGGGGAGTTCGAGAATTTAAAAGGGTTGATCTATTTTACCGACGGATATGGGGTATATCCCGTGCGGATGCCGGATTATGATACTATTTTTGTATTTTTAGATGATAATAATGAGCGGCCGGAAGTTCCGCCCTGGGCGATTCCGGTAGTATTAAATGAAGAAGAAATAGAAGGGATGGCTGCCAAAGAGCAGGAAGAATAAAGAGATGAATATAAAGCAGGCGAAGGAACATATTAAAAATACGGTAAATTTATATTTAAAGAAGGATGAATTCGGGGAATATAAGATTCCTGTGGTGCGCCAGAGGCCGATTTTTCTGCTGGGAGCGCCGGGGGTAGGAAAAACGGCAGTTATGGAGCAGATTGCCCAGGAGCTGGGAATTGCGCTGGTGTCCTATTCCATGACGCATCATACAAGACAATCCGCCCTTGGGCTGCCTTTTATAGAAGAAAAGGAATATGGCGGGGAAAATTACCGGGTTTCGGAATATACGATGAGCGAGATCATTGCGTCGGTCTATGACGTGATGAAGAAGAGCGGAATTGAGGAAGGCATCCTGTTTTTGGATGAAATCAACTGCGTGTCCGAGACTTTGGCGCCGTCCATGCTGCAGTTTCTCCAGTATAAAGTGTTTGGCAGACACAGAGTGCCGGAGGGGTGGGTAATTGTTACTGCCGGCAATCCGCCGGAATACAATAAGTCTGTCAGGGAATTCGACGTGGTGACAATGGACAGATTAAAAGTGCTGGATGTGGAGGCGGAATACGGAGTATGGAAGGAGTATGCTCAGGAACAGGGGATACATAACGTTATCACAAGTTACCTGGAACTGAAAAAAGAACATTTTTACCGGATAGAGACGACGGTAAAAGGGCGTTCTTACGTGACGGCAAGGGGATGGGAAGACCTGTCACAGATTCTTTATTTGTATGAAGAAGAAGGGCTGGCGGTGGATGAGGTATTGATTGGGCAATATTTGAGAAATGAGCGGGTTGTGAAAGAGTTTGCCGCTTATTATGATCTGTATCGCAAATACCAAAAGAACTATCATGTGGAAGAAATACTGAACGGAGATGCGCCCGAAGAAGTTGCTGCCAGGGCAAAGGCGGCGCCCTTTGATGAAAGGCTGTCCCTGCTCAGTATGCTGCTCGATATCGTACTGGGGGAAATGAGGCGGGGCGTGGAAGGCGCGGATTATTTGAATGATTTGATGCCCTTATTAAAAGGGCTAAAAAGTCTGTCGGAAAAAGAAGCGGCAGCTAACGGAAATGTGTTGGTGGATATGCTGGAGAGGCAGAAAGAGGCAAAGAAGAAGGCGGCGGATTCCTTGCGGATGGCGAATGCTTTATCCGAAGGGGATAAAAGGAAATACAGGAAGACAATACGTTTTCTGGAGGAGGCAAAGAAGGAGTTATATGTGGGGGATGCGGGAACGGCAACAGAAGCTTTTTCATATATAAAACAGAAGTTTGACCAGCAGGTAAGCGTAATGAAGGGCGGGGTTGCGGAAACGAAAGGAAGAATTCACAGACTGTTTGAATTTGTAAAAGAGACTTTTGGAGAAGAAAATGAAATGCTTATTTTGGTAACGGAACTGACGGTAAATACTTCGGGTGCCCGCTTTATCGGTATGTTTGGCAGCGAGGATTATCAGAAATATAACGGAAAACTAAGATTATCGGGACGTCAGGAGGATTTGCGCCAGGAGATCGAAAGGCTGGAGTTATGACAGGAAAAAGCGACGGAATATTCGGATACAGAGTGGACAGACGGAAGGATGGGGAAGGGGAACCATGGATCGTCATTACGGATTATAAAGGACGGGATAGCGAGGTACATGTACCGGAAAAGTTAGACGGAATTTCGGTGAAAGTATTGGCAAAAAAAGCTTTTTTGAGCAAGAAAAATTTGAAGAGGATATTTTTGCCGGAATGTTTGGAGGAAGTGGGCGATTGGGCATTCGCTTACTGCACATGCCTGGAAAGCGTATGGCTGCCGAAAAAGAGTATAAAATTGGGCAACGGGGTTTTTATGGAATGTCCCGCAATTTGGAGAATACATGTATATGAGACGGAAGCCGCGCCGCATTACGGGAACGAAGCCAACGGTATGTCACAAAAAGGAAAGGCGGATCAGACCGCCGCATTGCTGGCGGCAGCCGTAGCATTGGATGCGGAATATTTGCTGGACATAAAGGAAGCCGGAATGGAACAATGGATACAAAAGTGGGATGCCCGGATGAAAACGGTAATGGAAACGGAGGACGGGGACGGGTATACCAGGATGGTGCTGTGCGGAGAAGAGGATTACGGATGCAGCCTGGAAGAATTTATGAAAAATAAGAGAAAGAACAAGGTGCGTCTGGCTATGCTCCGGCTGATGAATCCGATCGGCTTGCCGGAAGAGAGCGAGGCTTTATGGAAGGAATACCTCAGGGAGCATACGAAGGGATGTCAGTCGGAAGAAGCATGGGAGGTGACGCTCAAAGAGCATGGTTACGAAGAGGAGTACTTTAAACTGTTTGCCGATATCGGAGGGATAAATGAAGAAAATTTTGACGGGCTGTTGATCGATATGGGAGAAAATTATGCGGAAATGAAAGCCTTTTTTATTGGATATAAAGAAAAGCAGATGGGCGGAAAAGATTTTTTTGACATTTTTTCCCTGGACGATTAAGGAAAAGAAAGGATGCTGGGCAATGGACGAAAAGCTGATCGAAGATATTCTTAAACATTTGGATAGCGAGACGCGGATGGGCGTGGTAAGGATGAGTGTGGAAATGGATGAAAAAAGCGCTGGCGGAGCCAGGGTATCGCATAAGTGCTGCAATATGTATGGGAGGCCGGCGAATGAAACGGTGGGACTGCTGGACAGCTATACGGATTTGAATGCAGGGAGACCGGATAATGAAAGAATCGAGTAGGGAAGAATTCTTCCCTGCTCGATTTTATATGCCGATATTTTTTCCCGATCTCTTATGAACATAATTTTATGTCCATAGTGCTATGTCCATAGTGCTATGGTCATAATACTATGAGGTAAATATGAAAGAAAGGGAAGATATGATACAGTTGAAAGCGAAGAAAGCGAGTATAACAGTCGCAACGATGGCCTGCGTCCGGTTGCTCTGCATGGGCTTCCGAAACTCTTCTACGATACAGTTGGAAGGATCGGAAGGGATATAGCAGACACGATAATTGCCGCCAAGATTATAATGTCCCTTTCTTTTTTCTGCAAAATCCAAGCTTACGGTGTAATCTTTGGAGTCAACGGTATAGGATATAACAGGGTATTCATTTGTCCAACGGAAAGAACGATTCCGCCGGCGGACGCTTACCAGTTCGCTGATACGGCCCTGTGCCGTACCGGTCATCTCATGCGCACGGTTTAATAAACCGTTCATCTTTTGGAAACGGCGTAAGAAAGTCCATGCAATAAATGCGAGAAAAAGACCGAAAACGAGCGCGATAAGTCCTGAAGTAATGTAAAAACTGCTATCCATGATAAAAATACCTCCTATGTAAATATTGCTATTATTTTATAACAAAAAGCGTGGGGGTGCAAGAGGTAAGTGAATGCGCTATGAAGGATAGCATTTGGAGCGGGGCGGGAAGGAAAAGGAAAGAAAGGGGCGGTTATTTAGTTGTCATGTGGTTGCTGCTTTATTATATATCCTTTTCCATAAACCAGAATATTTAAACAACCCGTCTTTCGTACAGTACAAGTACAAATTCCCTCCGCCTTTCATCACCGGCATACGGAATGTTGGGTTTTGTTCCGGGTAAAGCCGTTGAAACCAGATGCGGTCATCATATACATACGCTGCAAAAGAAATGTAATGCTCTTTGCTCATGCAGTGTTTGATTGTAATAAAAAAATCTATATCTATTTCTTCCACTGAAATTTCATGCCCGGCTACTTCCCGTGTGGCAGACAACGGGGAAAGGCGGCGTCCGCAACAGGAGATATTTGCGCTACCTGTACTTGTCAAAATGTTTCCGCAGTTCGGACAGACATAAAACCGAATATTATCAATTTTTCCAGTGTCCAGACGGTTTGGGTTCAGTTCTCCATGTAATAGCTTTAAAACATCTGCACCCAATATCGCAGAAAGCCCCTCCCAAAGCGAAACATCTGGCGCACCTTTTCCGCACTCCCATTTTGAAACTGTTTTATTGCTGATATTTAGTTGCGCCGCAATCTCTTGTTGTGTCAGTCCTTTTTCTTTTCGCAGCTGTAATATCAGTTGCCCTAGTTTCTCATAATCCATGAAACCCCCTCCTTGTGAAAATATGAGTTGTGTAGATATATCTTGTAATCACTTGTATCAGACGCAAAAGTCTGCCGGAACTGTTTTTTCAGCATGGAACATTGTTCCATAAAAGTCAATATTATTTTTCACTCATGTTTATATTCTCCTTGCATTTGGCATTTCTATTATACAACATTTCAAAAGTTCTAATAGTTTATCCGTTTGGTCGTCCTCTGGATTTTCGCATTTAAGAATCTCCACAACAGAATATTCGAATTCATTTTCCCCATATTTGTCCCACAATTCTTGAAGCTGCTTGTTGGAATGGAGTTTCATGGACAGTTTAAATCGATTGCTGTTAAATTCTGCTCTTGTGTCCTTTGAAATACCCAAAAACAAATCACCCGTAGGCTTACAGGAAATGGAGATAACCCCCATTTCTGGGCGGCGGTTTTTCCATTCTTTTAACAATTCTTTTTTTCTTTTTATATCCATTTTTTACTCCATTTCTGCGCGGCTTTTTGAGCATATCAAGTTTGTGGATGCCGCGCGGACACAAACTTGGGATTGAAAATTTTTAATTTTCAATCTTATCACCTCGCAAATTAGTCTAATGCAAAAAGTCTACGTTGACAATCCACGTTCCGTAGACTTTTAATCAGAATATTAAAATATATAAAAAAGATAAGAATAGGGGAGATTTCGTAGTAGTCGGCATTCGCGGAAATAATAAAAAACCACCGGAATGTCATTCCGATGGTTTTGACGGAGATGGAGAGATTTGAACTCTCGCGCCGGTTGCCCGACCTACCGCATTTCGAGTGCGGACCCTTCAGCCACTTGGGTACATCTCCATAAAAATATTACTATTGATGCAAATAACAGATTTTATTCTATCTTATATTTTCAATTTTATCAAGATAAAATTATAATTTTTCATGGAAATTGATTTTAGCGAGTGGGTAAATATGAGGGAGCCATGGCAAGGAAGAGGAACGGGGGATGGAAGCCGAGGTTTGACACCGGGTGATGGGGCGGGAGTTTCCGGTTGTTTGCGTACAATCAGTCATTTTACTTATGAAATGGTCTATCAGCAGGGAAAATTGCCATGGATGGCAATTTTAGGAAGCCCAGGGCAGGATGCCCTTGGCTTCCGGCCCGTTCGGTTTGAAACGATTGCCCCATTTCATTAGTAAAATCTGATTGGAAGCCCCAACCGGAAACTCCGCCCCACCACCCGGTGTCAAACCTCGGCTTCCATCCCCCGTTCCTCTTCCTTACCATGGCTCCCTCATATTTACCCACTCGCTAAAATCAATCTCGATTCCCCTAAAAATCAATTTCCCCGCAAATATATAAAACATCAGTTGTGATAAAAAGTAAATTATTATATAATTGAATAATGAGTGAATAGTAAGGCTTGCGATGGGCCGAAAGAAGCTTAAAGGAGGATGAATAATGAAAAGAATCGGGATGTTGACCAGCGGCGGTGACTGTCAGGCATTGAATGCGGCAATGCGTGGAGTGGCAAAATGCCTTTTCCACAGCGGCGAGGAATTGGAAATGTACGGTTTTTTGGAGGGGTACAAAGGGCTTATATATGGTAATTTCCGTATGCTGACCCCTGCTGATTTTTCGGGAGTTCTGACAAAAGGAGGAACTATATTGGGAAGCTCCAGGACTCCTTTTAAGCAGATCAGAGAGCCGGATGAAAACGGTTTGGACAAGGTAGAAGCGATGAAGCAAAACTATTACAAACTTCGTTTAGACTGTCTTGTGATTTTAGGGGGGAATGGTACTCATAAAACGGCGAATCTTCTGCGGAGCGAAGGATTGAACGTAGTGACGCTGCCTAAGACGATCGACAATGATCTGTGGGGAACGGATATGACTTTCGGTTTCCAGAGCGCAGTAAACATTGCTACGGATGCCATTGATTGTATCCATACGACGGCTGCTTCCCATGGGCGCGTATTTATTGTGGAAGTCATGGGACATAAAGTGGGTTATCTGACATTGAACGCCGGAATGGCAGGTGGTGCTGATATCATATTGATTCCTGAGATTCCTTATGATATTAAGAAAGTGATCGATAAGATAGAAGAAAGAAATAAAAACGGCAGCAAATTTACAATTTTGGCGGTAGCGGAAGGCGCGATTTCAAAGGCGGATGCAAAGCTGTCGAAAAAAGAATTCAAAGAGAAGATGAAGAATTACAAATATCCGTCGGTTTCTTATGAAATTGCGGCGAAGATCCAGGAGAAGACGGGATATGACGTAAGGGTGACGGTGCCCGGCCATACACAAAGAGGCGGAAGCCCTTGTCCGTATGACAGAGTATTTGCAAGCCGGCTCGGTTCGGAAGCGGGTAAGCTGATTCTGAAGGGCGAATACGGATTTATGGTAGGATACCGGAACAGGGAAGTTGTTAAAGTGCCGCTTGAAGAAGTGGCGGGTAAGTTAAAGATGGTGGCTCCGGATGCGAGCATTGTAAAGGAAGCAAAATTGCTGGGAATCAGCTTCGGCGATTAAAATGATAGAGGTTTGTGATGTCTTATACCGCATTATACCGCAAGTTCCGTCCTGGAAGCTTTGAGGAAGTGAAGGGACAGGATCATATAGTAACTACATTGACGAATCAGATAAAGGCAGAACGTATCGGACACGCATATCTTTTCTGCGGAACCCGGGGAACAGGGAAAACCACCATCGCCAAGATTTTTGCAAAGGCTGTAAACTGCGAAAATCCGGCGGATGGGAGTCCCTGCGGGGAATGCGCCCTTTGCAGAGCGATCGCATCGGGCGCAAGCATGAATGTCATTGAGATTGATGCCGCTTCCAATAATGGGGTGGATAATATCCGCGAAATTGTGGATGAGGTCTCCTATTCTCCGGCGGAAGGGAAATACAAGGTTTATATTATCGATGAAGTTCATATGCTTTCTATAGGAGCGTTTAACGCGTTGCTGAAAACGCTGGAAGAACCGCCATCTTATGTGATTTTTATTTTAGCGACAACGGAAGTTCATAAGATACCGATTACGATTATGTCCAGATGCCAGAGATATGATTTTAAAAGGATAACGATCGATACCATTGTCGGGAGGATGCGGGAATTGATGGAGGCAGAGGCGGTCAGGGTTGAAGAAAGAGCTCTGCGTTACATTGCGAAAACTGCAGATGGTTCCATGCGCGATGCTCTCAGTCTGCTGGATCAGTGCATCGCCTTTCATTTTGGAGAGGAACTGACATACGATAAAGCGCTGGAAGTTCTGGGAGCGGTGGATACCGCGGTATTTGGCCGTTTATTTGAACTCGTGCTGGCGGAAGACGTAACGGGATGTATAGAACTCTTGGAAGAGATCGTTATTCAGGGAAGGGAACTTTCCCAATTTGTGACGGACTTTACGTGGTATTTACGAAATCTGCTGCTGGCGCAGAGTTCGGAAAATATAGAAGATGTTATCGATGTATCTACGGAAAATATGGAGAGATTGATGGCGGAAGCGCAAATGACGGATATGAATGCTTTGATGAGATATATCCGCATTTTTTCCGAACTGTCAGGAAAGATCAAGTATGCCTCCCAGAAAAGGATATTGATCGAGGTGGCGCTGATCAAGCTGTGCCGGCCGGGCATGGAAACGGATATGGATTCTCTTTTCGCACGTATACGGGATCTGGAGAAAAAAATGGAAAACGGCGTGGCTCTTGTACCGCAAAAGACGGAACCGGATACGCCGGGAGGCGGAAAAAAGGAAAGGCTGCAGACTGTGGAACTGCCCAAGGCGGTTCCTGAAGATGTAAAGAAAGCGGTGGAATTGTGGTCGTCCATCGTAACAGGAATGGGACAGCCTATGAAGACCTACCTGAAAGATGCGCGCCTGAGCCTTGGCGGAGACAATAAACTGATGATAGTGGTGGAGGAAGGGCTCGCATCGGATTATCTGATGAAAAATACCGAAAACAGAGAATTGCTGAAAAGGGCGGTGTGCGAAGCCGTCCAAAGGGAAATTGAGTTGGATATCCAAAGCATTGCGGAGAATCAGGTGTTTGAAGATTCTTATATCGATTTAAGCAAGATGATCCGTATGGAAATAGAAGTGGAAGATTAGGAAGCATGGAGGAGAATGAAATGGCAAAGAGAGGCGGTTTTCCGGGAGGGATGCCTGGCAACATGAACAACATAATGAAACAGGCACAACGCATGCAGCGTCAGATGGAAGAGAACCAGAAAGAGCTGGAGACGAAGGAATTTACAGCGGCTGCCGGAGGCGGCGCGGTAGAAGTGACGGTGACAGGAAAAAAAGAAGTGGTGAAGGTAAAGCTTTCGGAGGAAGTAGTCGATCCGGACGATATTGAAATGCTGGAAGATTTGATTATGGCGGCAACCAATGAAGCGATTCGAAAAGCGGAGGAAGCTAACGCAGAGGTAATGAATAAAATGGCAGGAGGATTGGGCCTTGGAGGAGGCTTTCCGTTCTGATGGATTTATATAGTGGACATATCAACAGATTAATTGACGAGCTGGCAGCGCTCCCGGGAATCGGGGCAAAATCCGCGCAGCGCTTGGCCTTCCATATGATTAACATGCCAAGAGAGAAAGTGGAACGTCTGGCGAAAACAATGGTGGATGCCAGGGAAAACGTCCGTTATTGCAATGAATGTTATACTTTGACGGATCAGGAATTATGTCCTGTTTGCAGCAGTTCGAAAAGGGATCACAGCATTATTATGGTGGTGGAGAATACGAGAGATCTGGCCGCTTATGAAAAAACTGGAAAATATACGGGTGTATACCATGTGCTGCATGGGGCAATTTCTCCCATGCTGGGAATCGGACCCAATGACATCCGGTTAAAGGAACTGATGACAAGGCTGGAAGGAGAGGTGACGGAAGTTATCGTTGCTACCAATTCCAGTCTGGAGGGGGAAACTACAGCGATGTATATCGGAAAACTGATAAAACCTACAGGCATCAGGGTGACGAGGATCGCCAGCGGTGTTCCGGTGGGAGGCGATCTGGAATATATTGATGAAGTGACATTGCTCAGGGCGTTGGAAGGAAGAACGGAATTATAAAACGAATCTGAGGGAACATACGGGTGAAAAGAAAGGCGGGCATGAAAATGAAGGTAGAAAAAACAGTCTTTGGAACAATGGCAGACGGTACGAAGATTTATTTATATAGCTTGGAGAACAGTAAAGGGATGAAAGCCCAAGTGATCAATTATGGGGCGATTCTCGTCAACCTTTACGTACCGGACAAGAAGGGGAATGTGGAAGATGTAGTATTGGGATTTGATAAATTGGAGGGTTATTATGACAACAGCCCTAATTTCGGGGCGACCATAGGGCCGAATGCAAACCGTATAGCGAATGCATCTTTTACGTTGGACGGGGTGGAGTATCGGTTGGATGCGAACGACGGAAAAAATAATCTGCACAGCCATCTTGCACTCGGATATCATAAGAAGGTTTGGGATGCGGTGGAAAATGACCATGAAGTTGCTTTTTCGCTGGAGAGTCCTGATGGTGAGCTGGGATTTCCCGGAAATAAGAAAGTTTGCGTTACGTATTCCTTAACGGAGGACAATGAACTTAAGGTACATTATCATGGGACGAGCGATAAGAGAACAATTTTGAATATGACAAACCATAGTTATTTCAATTTAGCAGGACATGGCGCAGGGGAAGTTTATGATCATATACTGACATTAAATGCGACAAATTATACGCCGGTGGTGGCAGGGGCGATCCCTACAGGGGAAATTGCACCGGTGCAAGGCACTCCTATGGATTTTACCAGCCCAAAGAGAATTGGGGACGAGATCGATGCGGATTTTGAACAGCTGAAGCTGGCGGGAGGCTATGACCATAACTGGGTATTGGATGGAGAGGAAGGAACTTTACGTCATATCGCGACAGCGGAAGAGCCTGTGAGCGGGAGAATTATGAAAGTTTATACGGATTTACCGGGCGTACAGTTCTATACCGGTAATTTTCTGGAAAAAGAAGAGGGAAAAGAAGGAAAGGTGTACCGCAGGAGATATGGATTCTGTCTGGAGACACAATATTATCCCAATACGGCGAACGAAGCGTCTTTCCCATCTGCGGTTTATGGGCCGGACAGGGAATATGATACGACTACCGTTTTCCAATTTGAAGTATAAAGAAATTAAAACATACAGAAATTAAAACATAAAGAAACAGGCGGAACCGGATAACCGGTTCCGTTTTTTACGCACAGGAGTGCGATGCACAGGGGTGCGTAAGGAAGATAAATCTCCCCTACTCGATTGCGATGGGAAACTACGTCGATAAAAAAAAGGTGCATTGCGACATATTGTGATAAAAACAGCGGATGGCCGGTGATAGAATAGGGACAAGATATGGAAGGGATGTGAATGGGATATGAAGTTGCCGGAAGCAACCGCTTTGGTTGGAACGATAGAAGGGGGTAGAGTAATTTATATAGAAGATTATGCGCTGCAGTATTTAAAGGCTTTGCGTAAGGAAGAAGGAATGGGAGAGGACAAGTTCGTATTGTATGGAAGGCGGGGGAGGGATGCGGACAAAGAAGTATACATTATATATGGAATTTGCAGTCAGGAAGAGTGGCAGTATGGTCGGGGAGAAGAAGGCCGGAGATACGAATGGATCGGAAGCTTAGGAAGAAAGGGGAGAAATGAAGAAGGTGAGCCGGGGAGGATGGAGCTGTTCGGCAAAGAAGGCGACAGGCGTTCTCTCGATGGATATTATATTTTTTACGATGCGGATGACGGCATGAAGGAACGTTTGGGGAAATATTATGAAAAAAGCCTGAATCGAAGCCGTGGTCAGCAGACGATGGGGAAGAAAGCGGAATTAGTGGCATTAAGCAATGAAGAGCAGACAGAGCGGGCATCGCCCTACATCTGGATCCGCATAGCGGTAACGGCTATATTGATTATTTTTTGTGCAATAGCTGTGACCACAGTGAATAAATATGATAAAATAAATGACTTTGTCCAGGCCGCCGTCCATACAGGAGAAATGATGGAAGAGTCCGCAGAAATGAATAAAAGAACGGGAGAAATGGCGGAAACCAAAAAGAATTGAAGCCGGCAGACAAGTGTGCTACAATAAAAGACATATTTATATATGGAGGTTGCGATGGCGGGCGTCAGGGAGTATTTACGTTCCAGGGTAAGAGGGACAAAAGAAAGGCGTAGTATTAATTATAAAGAAAGAATCAGAAGCCATAAGCTTGCTGTCTTTTATAGAGGCGTTCTTGGTGCTGCCCTGGCAGTTGCCGTAGTAGCGATGATAATTGTCAGTTGGAATAATCGGGAATATGAAGAAAGCATTATTGTAAATTCTATTCCAATTACGAGGGTAGAAGGCTCTACATACTTATCTCTTGGAGACCATATTCTTACTTATAGTAAAGACGGCGCTAATTGCATGAACAGCAAGGGCGAAGTGCTGTGGAACCAGACTTATGAGATGCAGAACCCAATCGTAGATATTAATGGTTCGGTAGTTGCCATAGGAGACTATAACGGAAGAATTATATACGTTATGAATACATCGGGGCGTGTGGGTGAAATAACGACTAATCTTCCGATACGTAAATTTAGTGTGGCGGCAAACGGGATCGTGGCAGTAATTTTGGATGATTCCCGGATAACAAGAATACATTTATACGATACATCGGGAAAAGAACTGGTAGAAAGCGAAACAACGATGGATCGATCAGGATATCCATTGGATATTAGTATTTCGCCGAACGGGGAATTATTAGCTATTTCTTATTTGTATGTAGACAGAGGTATCTTGAAATCTTCCATTGCATTTCATAATTTTGGAGAGGTAGGCCAGAATTTATCTTCGGATCGTTTTGTAAGCGGATATGATTATCGGGGAACGGTAATTCCGTTTATCCATTTTATGAACAGCAATACGGCATTTGCCGTATCGGATGATAGAATCATGTTTTTTACCGGAAGTCAGAAACCGGTCAGCGCGGCGGAAAATTTGTTAAGCGTTAAGGTACAGGGCGTTTTTTACAATGACGAATATGTCGGGCTGGTGTTCCTGAATACGGAGGGGGACGGAAAATACAGGCTGAATATATATGATGATAGTGGAAGCCTGATAACAAGTAAAAATTTTGATACGGAGTATACCAATATTATTTTTCATAAAGATGAGTTCATTATATGTAGCGATATAGAGTACAACGTATATAATATACATGGAACAGAGCGTTTCAGCGACCAGTTCGATGAGATTGTGTATTTATTTGTTCCACAGGAGAAAAGCAGCCGCTTTTTGATTATGACACAAAACGCGATGAGAGTAATGGAAATGAAATAAATAGGATGGCCCGGCTACAGACCGAACCATCGCTATGAAAGAGGAAACAAAAGTGAATGTATTAGCAGTAATTTTTATTCTATTGGTTGCGTGCGGCATTTGGAAGGGGTTTAAAAATGGGCTGGCCAATGAGATAAACGGACTTTTATCTCTGTTTATGGCACTTATAGTTATTTCCACCGCACTCTTGCTCCTGGGAGGGATCTTGCAAAAGAATACGAAGGTGATAGTCATATCGGCAGTCATACTTGTTATAGTAAGTTTTATTTACCGTCTGTTGGGAATGTTGATGAAATCAATAGAAACGGTGGCAAAGCTTCCGCTGATCAGTCTGGTAAATCGTCTGGCAGGAGCAATAGCCGGAGCCTTGGAGATTTTTATTATATTTTGGATGATATATATTATAGTAGATAGCTTTCCGACCGGTATGTTTGGAAAACGAATCATGGAGTGGACGGAAGAGAGCGCTTTGCTTATGAGTATATATAATAGAAACTATATCGCTAACTGGATTATGGGATTGGGTTTATAGGCATGAAATGTATGGAGGGCAGCCTATAACCACAAGATATAGTGGGTAAAAAATCCTCGGAAAAAAACTTGAAAAAACTTCAAAAAATGTGTTGACAATCTGGGGATAGAGGTGATATACTCAATTTCGTTGCCGGCGAAATAAGAAAAAAACGGCAACGAACCGAACCTTGGCAAATGAACAGCAATGCAGCCCTGAAAATTCCAAGAGCTTCGAAGAAGTGGAAAGCCTGTAAGACCTGTAAAGGGAGAGCAGGAAGGAAGCAGAAAGCGGAGCGGAAAATTCAGAGGAAATTCAAAGAACAAACAATCCATGGGGA
>ERZ808051.106-NODE-106-length-111862-cov-14.225773_pt1 | contig 111862 bp, 104 predicted proteins | sample MGYA00380199_ERZ808051 | MGnify/ENA primary metagenome ERZ808051 (study PRJEB31490, sample SAMN06133391) | mouse gut metagenome | isolation source: J11 | host: mice | place: China: Chengdu | collected 2015-05 ... | reverse complement strand
TCGCTACACTTGGCGGTAAATACCCGTGACTGGACTTTCACCAGTAAGATTAGCGCCATGCTCGGCACACAATAAAAGGAAACGACCATGCTCTTAAACATGATCGTTTCCTTTCCTCTTTTATTCTTCCGCCATCTTCCCGCCAATACTTATCCATTTCAAATAAGCATTGATAAACGAATCCAGCGCCCCATCCAATACTGCATCCGCATTGCCGGACTCTTCGCCCGTCCTGTGGTCCTTTACCATCGTATAGGGCTGCAATACATAAGAGCGGATCTGGTTTCCCCATCCGATCTCCTTTACTTCCCCTCGGATATCCGAAAGCTTCTCCGCATTTTCTTCCTTTTTTAACAAATACAGCTTTGCTTTCAACATCTGCATCGCCTTATCCTTATTTTGGAACTGGGAGCGCTCATTCTGGCACTGCACCACGATCCCTGTAGGAAGATGGGTGATCCTGATCGCCGAGGATGTTTTATTGATATGCTGTCCGCCCGCGCCGCTGCTTCGATAAGTATCAATGCGCAGATCGTCCTCATTGATATCCACGTCCATGTCTTCCTCAATATCTGGCATAACGTCCAAAGATACGAAAGAAGTCTGCCTCTTTCCCTGGGCGTTAAACGGAGAAATGCGCACCAGCCGGTGTACTCCTTTCTCCGATTTCAGGTATCCATAGGCATTCTCCCCGTTTACCTGAAACGTCACCGACTTGATACCCGCCTCATCGCCGTCCAGATAATCCAGCACTTCAATCGAAAAGCCTTTCCGCTCCGCCCACCTTGTATACATACGGTAAAGCATGCTGCACCAGTCACAGCTTTCCGTCCCGCCGGCGCCGGCATTCAGCTTAAGAATCGCATTATCCTTATCGTATTCCCCGGATAACAGCGTACTGATACGGATTGCTTCAAATACGGAAACAAACGAATCCAGCTCGGAACGGATCTCTGCCGCCATCTCCGCGTCTTCTTCCTCATAACTCATTTCGATCAGATCTTTGATATCCCCATACTGGCTCTCCAGCCCCCGCATGGTATCTACCGTATCTTTCAGGTTTTTCAGTTCCTTCATTTTACGGTTGGATATCTCTGGATCATCCCAAAAACCGGGAGCTTCCATCTCCCTTTCCAACTCTTCCACACGCCTTGACTTATTTGCTAAGTCAAAGTGAATCCCTCACTTCCGCAAGCGGACTTTCATAGGTCTGCAATTCTGTTTTCATCTGATCCAATTCTACCACTTAACGTTCACCACACTTTCTTCTTATTTTTTTAAATTATATCATGCTGCTTCGCCAAGAAGTACTTCCCAAGTTATTTCTTACCACAGCACTGTTTATATTTCTTACCGCTTCCGCAAGGGCAGGGCGAGTTCGGATATACCTTTTCCGCTTCTCTCTTAACCGGCCCCTTTGGCAGCGAATCGTCCTTGTTGGTTCCGGTCACTTTTGCAACCTGCTCTCTTTCCACTTTCTGCTCGATACGTACATGGAATAAAAGCCTTACCGTTTCTTCTTTAATATTCTGGGTCATTTCATCGAACATTTCATAACCGCTCAACTTATATTCCACCAAAGGATCCCTCTGCCCATATGCCTGCAGGCCCACGCCCTGGCGCAACTGATCCATATCGTCGATATGATCCATCCATTTCCGGTCGATCACTTTCAGGAGGATCACCCTCTCGATTTCACGCATTGCCTCAGGATTGGGGAATTCCGCCTCTTTCGTTTCATACAGCTTCACCGCCTCTTCCTTCAACTGCTGCTTCAGGCTGTTCTTCTTCGGCTTTAATACGCGGCCCGTATTCACCGGGCGCAGCGGTATCGTCGGCAGCAAGAGCGTATTCAGCTCGCCAAAGTCCCAGTCATCGATATCCACATCGTCGCTGATGCTGATATCCACGGCATTTTCCGCGATATCCGTAATCATCTTGAAAATGGAGTCTCTCATGCTCTGGCCGCTCAAAACCTGCCTTCTCTCTTCGTAAATAATCTCCCTCTGCTCGTTCATCACCTGGTCGTATTCCAGCAGATTCTTACGAATGCCAAAGTTGTTATTTTCTATCTTTTTCTGCGCCGACTCAATGGCTTTTGTCAGCGATTTGTGTTCGATCTCCTGATTTTCCGGTATTCCCAGCGCGTTAAACATGCCGATGAGCCGCTCCGAACCAAACAGGCGCATCAGATCATCCTCCAGGGAAATGTAGAACTTCGATTCACCGGGATCGCCCTGGCGTCCGCTTCGCCCGCGGAGCTGATTATCAATACGCCTGGACTCATGCCGCTCCGTACCGATGATCTTCAGGCCGCCCGCTGCCCTTGCTTCGTCGTCCAGCTTAATATCCGTACCACGCCCAGCCATGTTGGTAGCGATGGTAACCGCCCCATGAACGCCCGCATCCGCAACGATCTCCGCCTCCAGCTCATGAAACTTGGCGTTCAGCACCTTATGGACAATGCCGTTTTTTGTCAGCATACGGCTGATTTCCTCCGACGCCTCAATCGTAATCGTACCTACCAGCACCGGCTGCCCTTTGGCATGCGCCTCTTTTACCGCTTCCACGATCGCGTGAAGCTTTTCCTTCCTCGTTTTATAAACCGCATCCTGTAAATCCTTTCTGACCACAGGCATATTGGTGGGAATCTCAATAACATCCATCCCGTAAATATCGCGGAATTCTTTTTCCTCCGTCAATGCAGTACCGGTCATTCCGGCCTTTTTATCAAATTTATTAAAGAAATTCTGGAAAGTAATCGTCGCCAGCGTTTTGCTCTCTCTCTTTACCTTCACATGTTCCTTTGCCTCAATCGCCTGATGAAGACCGTCCGAATAACGCCGTCCCGGCATAATGCGCCCTGTAAACTCGTCCACGATCAGAACCTGCTCGTCCTTCACCACATAGTCCTGATCTCTGAACATCAGATTATGCGCCCGCAGCGCCAGATTGATATTGTGCTGGATCTCCAGATTTTCCGGATCCGCCAGATTTTCAATCTGGAAGAATCTCTCCACCTTTGCCACGCCTTCCGCCGTCAGGTTGACGATTTTATCCTTTTCATTAACGATAAAATCTCCCGTTTCTTCCCGTTCCACGCCCATAATGGCATCCATCTTCGTAAGGGCTTCCATATCCGCCCCCCGCTTTAACTGTCTTGCCAGAATATCACAGGCTTCATACAGCTTCGTGGACTTTCCGCTCTGCCCGGAAATAATCAGCGGCGTCCTCGCCTCGTCCACCAATACCGAGTCCACCTCGTCGATAATCGCATAGTGCAGCTCCCGCAACACGAGCAATTCTTTATAAATCACCATGTTATCCCTCAGATAATCAAACCCGAGTTCATTATTGGTCACATAGGTAATATCACAATTATACTGTTCCCTTCGCTCGTCGGATTTCATGTCGTTCAACACCACGCCGACCTTAAGTCCCAGAAACTCATGCACCTGGCCCATCCATTCCGCATCTCGCTTTGCCAGATAGTCGTTGACCGTTACCACATGCACGCCTTTTCCTTCCAGCGCATTCAAATAAGCCGGCAGCGTTGACACCAGCGTCTTTCCTTCACCGGTCTTCATCTCCGCGATACGGCCCTGATGAAGAATAATGCCGCCGATCAGCTGCACCCTGTAATGCTCCATATTCAATACGCGCCGTGCCGCCTCTCTCACCGTCGCATATGCCTCCGGCAGCAAATCGTCCAAAGACTCCCCTTCCTGTAGCCGTTTTTTATACTCCTTCGTTTTCTCCCTCAGCTGTTCATCCGACAGTTCCATCATAGAAGGCCTCAAAGACTCGATCTTATCCACCGTATCGTTGATCCGCTTCAATTCCCTCTCGCTGTGAGTTCCAAAAACCTTATTTACAATATTCATCCTCAAACTCCTATGTTATCCACTGATTGAACCGGCAGTCCTCTTTCTTGCTCCACCGCCGCCATTTTCCTGTAAAATCCCTTCGTTTACAAAAATCCACTGTTTATTGTAGCAGATTTATATCCGATATTCAACCATTGTAGCGTATTTTCGTGGAAATCCGTTTTTGCGGGCGTATGGAAACCAGCATGGCGGGAAGTCCCCGTCACTCCCTTCCCGCCATGCTGGTTTCCATATGCCCTTCCTCCCATGCCCGGCAGGAAACCCACAAATTTAGGTATAAAATTTCCCCCGTTTTAATATGATAGTAAAAAGAAAACAGGCGGGAATATTGCTATGAGTTCCAAAACAAAAATCGTTGTGCTTCATCTGAAAGAATTGATATATACCGGCATCTTTGCCGTTCTTGGGATACTCTTCATTATACTGCTTATCATCATGTTCCTCCCAAAGAACAAGGATAAAGACACCGACACCGTGCGACCGGCGAACTCTTATATGCCCGGTGTCTATACGACTTCTCTTGTTCTGAACGACAATATAGTGGATATTGAAGTTACGGTAGATGAAGCGAACATTAACAGTATCCGTATTGTCAATCTGGATGAGGCCGTATCTGCCATGTATCCGTTGATCGAACCGGCATTTGAAGACCTCGCATCCCAGATATGCGAAAACCAATCCTTAGACGGCATAACCTATTCCGATGATAACAAATATACTTCTATGGTGCTTTTAGACGCGATCAAAGCATCCCTGAAAAAAGCGGAAGCTGCGGCGATTGGCAATACTGCGGAGCAGCCATAAAAAAGTTGGCCCTTGGCCAACTTTTTTTAATTCCGTTTCAAATACCGGAACTATCTCATTCCTTCGTCCCCGCCCCATCGATTTTTTCCAATTCTTCCAGCCATATGCGCCCACAGGCGTCGGACGGCATGCGCAGATCTCCTCTGGGCGACAGGGCGACGCTTCCCACCTTCGGCCCGTCCGGCAGACAGGAACGTTTAAACTGCTGCGCGAAAAACCTCCGGTAAAAAGTCTTCTGCCATTTTAAAACCACTTTCTCATCGTATTGACCTGCAAAAGACATACAGGCGATGCGATATAACTTTTCCGGTTCAAATCCGCACCGGAGCATATAGTAAAGGAAAAAATCATGAAGCTCGTAAGGCCCCACCAAATCCTCCGTTTTCTGCGCGATCGCTCCATCCACAGGGGGAAGCAGTTCCGGGCTGACAGGGGTATCCAATACATCCACCAGCACTGCCCTCAATTCCTCTTTTCCGCAGGTGTCCGCATAATATTGTACCAAATGCCTTACCAGCGTCTTCGGAACTCCTGCATTGACTCCGTACATAGACATATGATCGCCGTTATAAGTCGCCCACCCGAGAGCCAGTTCCGACATATCCCCGGTTCCCACCACAAGGGCACTCTCCTGGTTGGCAATGTCCATCAGCACCTGCGTGCGCTCCCTCGCCTGTCCGTTCTCGTAAGTAATGTCATGCTTATCCATGTCCTGTCCGATATCTTTAAAATGCCGGGTGACCGCCCCTTTTATATTGACTTCCCGCAGACTGGTTCCCAATGACTTTGCCATCTTGCATGCATTTTCATAAGTCCGGTCCGTCGTTCCGAAGCAGGGCATTGTCACCGATACGATATTCTCACGTCCGATAGCCAGCATATCAAAGGCGCGCACCGTTACGAGCAGCGCCAGCGTAGAATCCAAACCGCCAGAAATACCTACCACCGCCTTTTTACACCCTGTATGCTCATAACGCTTCTTCAGTCCCCATGACTGAATCGAAAGAATCTCTTCGCATCGTCTGTCCCTCTTCTCTTTCTCTTCCGGTACAAAGGGCATACAGCCAAATGTTCTCGTTATTTCCGTTTTTTCCTCTTTCATGGGAACCTTTACCGTCCAATACCGTTCCTCCCCTTCCTGCTTGTAGGTAGTCATCCTGCGCCGCTCATGGCATATCCGGTGAATATCGATGTCTCCATAGACGATCTGGCTTCCGAACCTTTTGGACTGGGCCAGAACCGTCCCGTTCTCCGCAATGATATTATGGCCGCCAAACACCAGATCTTGGGACGACTCTCCCTCTCCGGCACTGGCATAAATGTAACCGGCAATATTCCTTGCGCTGGAAGATTTCACGAGCATTTCCCGGTATTCGTCCTTTCCCACCGTCTCATTGGAAGCGGACAAATTCACGATTACCGTAGCCCCGGCTTTCGCATGGGCATTCGCCGGCGAGTCCGCCACCCATATATCTTCACAGATCTCACAGCCTACCTTCAATCCCCGAATACATTCTATATCAAATAACAGGTTCGTTCCGAACAGTATTTTTTCTTCCTCTCCGCCCCTTTTCACAGTATATACCGCCGGCTCCCTGTTTCCTTCCGTAAAATGCCGGCTCTCATAAAACTCCCCATAGGCAGGAATATTTGCCTTGGGAATAAATCCCAGAATCCCGCCCCGGTACAACGCCGCTGCCACATTATAAAGTTTATTTTCCCTTCTTACGGGAAGACCAACAAAAATAAGAGCATCGATCTCCCTCGTATGCTCCGCTATGGCAAAAAGCCCCTCCTCCGCTTTTCGAAGAAGCAACTCCTGCAAAAACAGGTCAGCGCATGTATATCCGGTGATGCACAGCTCCGGAAAAACGATGATCTTTGCCCCGTTCCCGGCCGCCTCCTCTATTCCAAGAATGATCTTCTCCGTATTATATACCGTATCCGCTACCCGGATCTTCGGCGTCACTGCCGCCGTTTTTACAAATCCATGTTTCATGATGGTAAACCATACCTTTCTATGATCTGAAAATTTCCAACCGCTGCCCTTTTCCGGTTACAAAATAAGCCTTTCCAGTTCTTCCACCGTAAACTTGTATTTTTGATTGCAGAATTGACAGCCCGCCTCTACTTCCTTTCCCTCGGCTATCATTTCCTCCAGTTCTTTTTTTCCCAAACTGATCATGGCCCGTTCCACCCTTTGTTTGGAGCAGTCGCAACGATATTGCACATCCATAGTATCCACGATCTCCATAGGAAGGCCGTCCAGCAAGGCCTCCAGCATCTGTTCCGGATTTTTTCCCGCTTCCAGCGCCGCCGTTACCGACGGGAACTGGCGGAGATTATCTTCCAGCCTCGTAATAACCGATTCTTCGGCATACGGCATAAGCTGTAAAATAAATCCCCCCGCCTGTTTTACCGTATTATTTTTCTCCATAAAAACCCCTAATCCCACAGAAGAAGGCGTCTGTTCCGAAACCGCAAAATAATAGGTGAGATCCTCCGCGATCTCCCCTGTCTGCAATATAGTCTGCCCCACATAAGGTTCCTTTAATCCCATATCTTTTACAACGCGCAAAATCCCTTTTCCCACGGCGCTTCCCACATCCAACTTACCAGCGGCGTTTGCGGGCAGGATGACCTGTGCTTCGTTGGCATATCCCTTTACATTTCCATGTGCGTCCGCCGTTACCGTCATGCCACCTATCGGCCCGTCGCCTTTGATCTGAAGGGTCAGCAGATCGTTCTCCCCCTTCATCATGGCCCCCATCATAGCCCCTCCCGTCAGCAGCCGGCCGAGAGCCGCGCTCACTACCGGACTTGTATTATGAAGGCTTCTCATTTCTTCCACAAGATTTTTTGTCGTCGCGGCAAAAGCCCGTATCTGCGCATCCGCAGCGGTCGCTCTTACCATATAATCCCTGCTTTTCATTTTCTGTCCTTTCCGCACTCCCGGGCAATCACATAGATCCGTTCGCTTTCTTCTCTTACTTCTCCGTGGGTATCCGCGTCTTCCGCCCTGACAAACTCCATCCCCGCTTTTTCCACCATGCCGCGCATCACTTCCAGCGTATACCCTCTTTGGTAATGAGTTTCCGTAAAACGGCGGAATATATCTTCCCCGTCCTGATTTTCTGTCCTTGCAAAAATAGTCAGATCATATTCATTGATCTGCCCCTCCGCGTCGTAATAATTTTCCCAAATAAAACTGCAATCCTCTCTGTTTTCCGCAATCACGGAATCTCCGATCACCGTTTCATATTTATAAACCGTATTAAAATCAAAAAGAAAGACTCCGCCCGGATAAAGATAATTATTTACCAGCCGGAATACCCTAAGCATTTCCTCTTCTTCCAGAAGGTAGTTCAAAGAGTCGCAGACGCTGATCACTGCCCCTGCCGTTCCATACAGCTCCAGTTCCCTCATATCCTGGCACAAATATAAGATTTCTTTTCCCGATCTTTCCCTCTTCTCCAGGGCGATATTCAACATTTCCTGGGAAGCATCAATACCGATCATATCGCAGCCTTTGTCCGCCAGCAGTTCCGTCAGCGTTCCCGTCCCGCAGCCCAGATCTACCACTACATTCCGTTCCACGGCCAGCGCTTTCTGGCGCGCTGATTCCGCCTCCGGCAGATCCCCCTTCGCAACTCCGTATTCCTCCAGCAAATCCATGATATAGGAAGCCCATTCCTCATAGGGGGTATCATCCATAAAAATATCATATACACTTGCAAAATCCGTATATGCTTCCATACCGCCTCCTGCCATATTTAGTCGCCTAACTTCATAGCGATTACAAAGCCAACCGCCAGGGAAACGATTCCCGTCAGAATCGATACGATTGTAATTGTCCCCATCCCGCTGACAAGCATAATCGCCACCGGCGAAGAAACGATCAGCCCGATAATCGCCCAATACGCATACAACGGAAATTTCTCAAAAATAACCTCTATAATCTTTGCAATGACAAAAATTCCCGCCACCACACCAATGCCGAAAGGCAGAAGCACTCCGATGCCCGCAAGGATTCCATTCATGTCAAATGCCAGAACCGCTTTGATAAAGTTTGTAATCGTCTCCAGCACCGGGTGGTAATATCCGAGCAAAAGCAGCACCATAGAACCGCTGACGCCGGGAATTACCATCGTCGCGGATGCGATCACGCCGATGCCAAATAATTTGATAACGGAACCAAGGCTAAAAGACAGATCCGCCGCATTTCCTTCCGTCTCTCCCACCAATGCCAGCCCGGCCACCAATGCAAAAAAAACGAGACAGGATAGGATATGCCCCACTTTTACGGAATTTCCTTTCACCTTTTTCCACACCGCAGGAAGTCCGCCGATGATCAAACCGATAAACAAAAGATTTGTCTGGAACGGATACTGTGCAAATAAAAATTCAATGCCGAAAGGCACGACCACTACCGCTATGCCGATACCGATAAAGATGGGAAGCAAAAACTGTATGCTTTTTTTCAACTCCGAAAATAAATGCGTGATACAATGGATCAGCTTATCATAAATTCCCATGGATACCATCATAGTACCCCCGCTGACGCCAGGGATTACATTCGCCAGTCCAATTACAATTCCTTTTAAAACATTTTTAATCATCTTAACAACCTTTCCTTTCTCTCTGCCGCCTTATGCCGGCCCTTTTTTCATAATACTCCTCAAATGGCGGATAAAAATATCCATCTCCTCATCCGTCCCTATCGTAATCCTCAGATAATTATCAATCCTCGGCTTCTCCCAATAACGAACATAAACGCCCTGCCGTTTCAATTCCTCAAATATCCGCTTCGCCGGAATATCCCTGTGGGAAGCAAATATGAAATTGCCTTTGGAATCGGGGAAAGTAAATCCCATATCCGCCAATTCCTTTTTCACCCGTTCTCTTGTGGCTATAATCTTTCTTACGGTGCCTCTGAAATATTCCTCATCTCTTACCGCTTCCGTTCCCAATTCTACGGAAAGCATATTCATTGTATAAGAATTGAAAGAAAACTTAACATCTTTCAAATAACGAATCAGTTTTTCTCCCCCCATGGCAAAACCAATGCGCAGCCCGGCCATCGCCCTTGATTTGGAAAAAGTCTGCACAACTAAGAGGTTCTCATATTTATCGATCAGTTTCCGGCAGCTTTCCCCTCCAAAATCCACATAAGCCTCGTCAATGATCACGATGCTGCCCGGATTGCCCGCCACGATCTCTTCGATCATCTCCGTCCGCTCCAGGATGCCGGTAGGCGCATTGGGATTCGGAATAATGATCCCGCCATTCTCCGCCATATAATCTTCTTTTACGATACGAAAATCCTCATCCAGCTTTTTCTGCTCATAGGGAATACGATACAACTCTGCCCAGACATCGTAAAATGAATAAGTGATATCCGGGAAAAAAACAGGTTTCCCCGAATGAAAAAAAGCAAGGAATGCCATTGCCAGCACATCATCGCTTCCCACGCCGATAAACAACTGTTCTTTCCCTACATGATAATATTGGCAGAGAGCCTCCGCCAGCTCTCCCGCTTCCGTATCAGGATACAGGCGCAGCCTTTCATAATCAAAATCTTCCGCCTTTTTTCTCACGCCGGGAGCCGGAGGGTAAGGACATTCATTCGTATTCAGCTTTATCACGTTCCGATCCTTTGGCTGTTCCCCTGGAATATATGGAATTACTCTTCGGATATTATCTTCCCAGTTCATTTTTCTCCTCATTTCTGCACTTCTTATTTATCTGTCAAAGGCCGCTGCCAAATGTTCAGGCCATAGCCGCTTTGTCCTCCCATTCTTCGGCACTCTTCTCGTAATGTTCCGCTTTTTCCGGCGCTCCCAGCTTTCTGCAGCATTCCGCCATCCGCCTCAGTGCCTTGCCGCCTCTGCTTCCGGCGTCAAAAATACTCTCCGTCTCATACGCCGCATTATAGAACCATATGGAAGCTTCCTCATAATCTTCCAATTCCATATAGTGGTCTCCCAATTCCAGGCACAATTCCGAAACGCCGCCTACCGCAATCGCTTTTGCCGCATATTTAAAAAACTTAGGTATATTCCCCAGCTTCCTTTCTATTCGCACCATAATGCAGAGGGCAGTTTTTAATTCTTCGCTGCTGCCCGTCCCGCCATTGCATATATTTTCAAAAAAACCTTCCGCATTGTTCAGGTCTTCTTCGTCCCCGGCCAAATATAACTCCCGCGCATACATATCAAACAATCTCTGTGACAGCACACCGTCTCTCACCGCAGCTCTGTGCAGGGCTTCCAAATCTCTTTTTGCGTGGTTTTCTGTCTGTTCATGGATAATTTCAATGTCGCTGTCAAAAACCACCGGGGCCGTCCTTACCGTTTCATGAACCGGATCGATCCATGTAAAATTTCTTAACCGTTTAAACAGCTTAGGCCGGTATTCCTTATCATAGTTATATACCGTGCGGAACTTTAACTGATTCGTATAATACATCTGGACAATCTCCACTTCGGGAAGCATATTTGCTTTTAATACCCGGAATCTTTCCCTGTTTTCCTCATCCAGAATTTCATCCGCATCAGCAGAATAAATATAATCACCGGACGCTTTTGAGAACGCAAAATTCCTGGCAGCCGAAAAATCATCCACCCACTGGAAATCATATATTTTCCCCGTATATTCCGCAGCTATTTCTTTTGTCCGATCCGTCGAACCCGTATCTACAATAATGATCTCATCCACCAAATCCGAAAGGCAGGACAGGCATCTTCCCAAAGTTTCTTCTTCGTCTTTTACAATCATACATAAGCTTACAGTAATCATATCCTTTTCCTCCTCCGGCTGTCCGGTCGATGACATACTTGCGCTTCTGCGCAATTCATTATATGATATCATTAATGATTAAAAATACTATTATTTTTTAAATATAATTCAGAATTTTCCACGGAGGTATTTATGTTCGCTTTCCCATACAGTAAAAAATTTGTTATCCCTGTCCTTCTCGTCCAGAGTTTTTTTTCGCTTTGGGCTGTCTGCCGTACCTGCGGCCTTTCCTCCAGAAGTATCCTGACTCCTATACTGTTTATCACGTTCTTTCTTTATTTTAAATATATTTCACAACTCGAAGAAAAACGAAAGGAAATCTATACAAGGCATACCACCGCTGTTGCCTTGGCTGTTTCCTTCTTTTTTACCCTTCTGTTTCTGCTGGCCGAATCTCTTTCCTTAACGGCCGGGCTCGACCACAGGCTTTTCAGGCTGGTAATTCTGGCCGTTTGCAGCATAGGGTTCTTTTTTCTTATTTTCCATTCGTTTTCTCTGCTGCTCATCCTTTTAGTTCCTTATACTTTGACAGAAAATCCCAAACAAGTCAAGCACATTCCGCTTTTTTGCTTTTTTGCCTGTCTGCTCGGCTGGCTCCCTTATTTTCTCTACGAATATCCTGCCATTATGACTCCTGACAGCGTCAATCAGCTGGAACAGGTTCTTGCCATGATCCCATATAACAACCACCATCCATGGGCTCATACCATGGTTTTAAAGGCGCTTTATTCCTTTGGATTTTTCCTGACCGGAAATCAAAACGCCGCCCTCGCTTTTTTTACCTTATTCCAAATGTGCTTTCTGTCGGCCTGCGTATCCTGGCTGATTGCCACGCTCTTAAAGCTGGGCGTTAAAAACAATATTTGTTATTTTATCACCGCTTTTTATGCTCTCGTTCCCTATCATGCAGTTTTTGCCGTTACCGTATGGAAAGACGTCATGTTTTCCGGTTCCGTCCTGCTTTTTACCACGGCTCTTGCCCGGTTGTTCTTTTTTCATTCCGGGCAGCTTTCCTCCCGCATTATCTATATCCTTTCCGGGATCATGATATGCCTCTTCCGCACCAACGGATGGTATGCTTTTTTATTTTCCCTGCCCTTCCTGTTATATGCTTTTCGCCGGTATCTTATCCAAATGCTGCCGTTGCATCTTGTGATTCTGTTTATAGCGCTGGTCGTAAAAATCCCGGTAATGAACGCCTTTCATGTCGTACAGCCCGACTTTGTGGAATCCATCTGTATTCCTTTGCAGCAGACGGTAAGGGTTATTTGTGAAGATAAGGAGTTGACGGAAGAAGAATGGGAAAGCATCCACAAAGTCATAGATACTACCTATATTAAGGAATTGTATGCTCCCGGTTTTGCCGACAATATGAAAGAACTGGTACGGGCCGGAGATCCCGGCTATCTGACGGAACACAAGGGAGAATATTTGAAACTCTGGTTATCCCTCGGCCTCCGGTATCCGTCCACTTATATACGGGCATACATCGACCAGACGATCGGTTACTGGTATCCCGATGTTGCATACACTGTTGGGGATATCGACGGCATTATCGCCAATGAAACGGGCGTTACAAGCCATCCCTTGATCGGCGGCCCTTTTATCGTAAAAACAAAAGAAATCCTGCAAAAACTGGGAGATATGCTCCCGCTTTACGGACTTCTTTTCAGCATGGGAGCTATGTTCTGGACTTTGACCGGCTGTATCGCTGTCGTTTTTGCCAAAAAGCAGTACCGGCGGTTCATCCTGTTCCTGCCCGGACTGGCTGTTATCCTGACCTTGCTGGTCGCGACGCCTGTCTCCTCGGAATTCCGTTATGCCTACTCCCTGGCATATACGATGCCCCTTTATCTGCTGCTTCCATTTATTAGAAACCCTGAAAGGCAAGGGAATCCTTCCTATAATACTTTGGACAAAAAGTCCTGAAGCCTTTGGCTCTTTGGATGGCTGAAAAATTCCTGCGGCGTATTTTCCTCCATGATGACTCCTTCGTCCATAAACAGCACTTTTGTTCCTACTTCTCTGGCAAATCCCATTTCGTGGGTCACGACTACCATTGTCATACCGCTTTCTGCCAGTCCTTTCATAACGGCAAGGACTTCTCCCACCATCTCGGGATCCAGTGCGGAAGTAGGCTCGTCAAACAGCATAACGCGCGGGTTCATAGCCAAAGAACGGACAATAGCGACTCTCTGCTTCTGTCCGCCGGAGAGCTGGCTCGGATAAGCGTCCGCTTTTTCCCGAAGTCCCACCCGCTCGAGCAGCTTTAACGCATTTTCTCCGGCTTCCTCTTTATCCATGATTTTCAGCTTTACCGGAGCCAACGTAATATTCTGCATGATCGTCAGGTTATTAAACAAATTGAAATTCTGAAATACCATTCCCATATGTTCCCGTACCTTGTCGATATCCGTTTTCGGGTCGGTGATATTCACTCCATCAAACCAGATCTCCCCGCTGGTAGGTACTTCCAACAGATTCAGACAACGTAAAAATGTACTTTTTCCCGAACCGGAAGGACCGATCACAACAATTTTTTCTCCCTGTTGTACATGATAATTTACTCCTCGCAAGACATGATTATTTTCAAATGTTTTATGTAGATCTTTAACGATTATCACTTTTACGAAGCCTCCTTTCAAACCTTTCCAGCAAGATTGTCAGTATTTTTATTACTACAAAATAGATAACGGCCGCTCCGATCAATGGCATAAACGGTTCGTATGTCCTGGATGCGATTTGGTTTGCCACCCTTGTCAAATCCGTCAGGCTCACGTAACCTACAATCGCCGTTTCTTTTAACAGCACGATAAATTCATTTCCAATAGGAGGAAGGACATTTTTTACTGCCTGTGGAATAATGATGGAGATCATTGTCTGTGTTCTGGACAGCCCAAGCGAACGCCCCGCTTCCATCTGGCCCTTATCTACCGCCAATATACCCGCACGCACGATTTCCGCCACATAAGCGCCACTGTTAATCCCGAAGGAAAGAACCGCTACCGCCACCCGGTTTTTAGCGCTGTAAAATATGATAAACCACATGATCATCAGCTGAAGTACGGAGGGTGTTCCCCGGATAACATCTATGTAAATATTAGCAATCACCGCCAATATTGTCTTTTTCCCGTTTCTTCTTACCGACAGTTTCATAAACGCCAGAATCGTACCGATAATCATGCCCAATATTGCGGCAAACGCCGCAATCTGCAAAGTCACTCCAAGCCCCTGCAAGTACAATTTCCACCGGTCTCCGCTAATAAATGCGGCATCGAACATCTCTGCCACCCTTTCCAACCATGCCTGCATCTCATGCCATCCTTTCTTATCCTATCCATTCTTGTCCACGCGCGCTCTCAAGCGTCACTTGGAAAAAGGATAGCGGATATCCCGCTATCCTCTGTTTTCCTCATCTGATTTGCGTTTTTATAACAGGCCGCAACTCTTCCTGGCAATCCGTTACTTGTTGCCGCCTTCGATGTATTCTTCCACAAGCGCATCAAAGGTGCCGTCTTCCATCAACTCCTGCAACGCTGCATTGATCTTGTCAGCCAGTTCGGTATCACCTTTCGGTAAAGAGATTGCATACTCCTCCGTTTCAAAACCAAACTGTTCCCCATCTACCGCCGTTACTTTTCCTTCGAATTTGGATGCAAATACCAACGCCGGATTCTTATCCACGATCACGCAATCCAATCTTCCATTTATCAGGTCGTTTACAGCATCCAATGCCTTATTATACTGGGCAACCTCTGCCCCTTCAATATCTTCTGCAAGAATATCCCCTGTCGTACCGAGTTGTACGCCGATCGCTTTCCCTTTCAGATCATCCGCCGTTGCGATCGCAGAGCCTTCCGGCAGGATCACATACTGTACCGCTATATAGTATGGATTACTGAAGTCAACCATCTTCTGTCTCTCCTCCGTAATCGTCATGCCGGCGATAGCGACATCGATTTTTCTCCCGATGGAAGCCACCAGAGCATCGAATTCCATATTTTCCACTTGTACTTCAACGCCCAGCTTTTCCCCAATCGCTTTGATCAGCGCAATATCGAAGCCATCCGGTTCTCCATTGTCATTTACATATTCAAAAGGTGGAAACTCCGCGTTTGTTCCCACGTTCAGCACTCCGTCGTCCAAAGCGCCCTGGCCTTCCGCACTTTCTTCGTTCGCAGCCTCTTCTTCGTTTCCGGCATTCGCTGTCTCTTCTGCCGGAGCCGCCTCCCCGGAAGCTTCTTCGGAATTTCCTCCGCACGCAGTGAAAAGAAATAGGCATAATACGGATGCCATCATTATCGCTAATAACCTCTTCATAATATCATCCTCCTGATTCCATTTTACAATGCTGTTTCCAGCACCCAATTTAGCTATAGGTCAGCATATCATGTTCATCATGGAAAATCAAGAATTAATATTCATTTTTTTGCATTTTATACATGCATTGTCACCCTGAACGGAATTTCCCGATCAATCCATACCGATCCTCTCTGTTCTCCGGCTATTACTGTCAGTTCTTTCCCTTTATTCCTTTTTACAAATATCCTGCCCGGCCGCAGACTATACTGCCCCGTAGCGGAATGTTCCCATATCATATCGGGAATTTTTACTTCAAATCCATCTCCGGTTCTCTTCATAATACAGCTGCCGGCATACCTGGTCTTTCCTTCCCCATCGCAATCGTAAACCTGTATGCTCCGAAACATCAAATAAATCAGATACAGCATCCCCGATGCCAGCATAATACCGCTTATGGTAAAAGTCACCGCCTTGACTACCCTTCCCGCCGCTTCCGCTTGCTTTGCGACCCGGATATGACTTCCTTCTTCCGGCATGGCTGCATTTTCCGGCACTTTGGCCTGAACGGTTTCTTTTTCATATGTTTTTCTCTTATCTGGTATCCTGACCTTACGCTTTCCGGTTTTTTCCGTCCCGTTTTCTTTCTCCTCTTCCTCCGATTTCTCCTTTCCTTCCGTCTTTTTCTTTTTTTCGGAATTGCTTTTTCCTTTCTTCATCGGCTCTTTTTCGTCCGGTTGTTTATCCTCTTCATTCCCTTCTTCCATCTTCACCAGCCCTGCACCCTGATTTTCATTCTGCTTATTTTCGGAGCCCGAGCCTCTCCCCGTATCTCCTCCTGTACTTCCGTTCGGATTTCCTTCTGAATTTCCTTCCTTATCTTTTTCCCCCTCTTCCTTTTTCCCGGTCTCTTCCTTCTTTTCTTCGTTCTTCTCGGTTCCTTCTGTCTCTTCTTCTTTCTTTTCGCTTTCTTCCGTTTCTTCTTCCTTCTTTTCGCTCTCTTCCGTTTCTTCTTCCCTCTTTTCAGTTTCTTCCGTTCCCTCTTCCTTCTTTTCGTTTTCTTCCCCGCTGTCTTTGTCTTCATTTCCAATATCTTTTATTTCTACATTTTGCACGGACACATTTCCGCATTGATCTCTGACCGCAATAGAAACGGTTCCTCCTGCCTTCCATTCTATTCCGTTCTCTTTCTGCCAGCTCTTTCCTCCGTCAAAAGAATATGCTTCCGAAGCCAGTCCGCTTCCCGGACTTCCATCCGGCTGAATATCCTTTGCCGTCACGTAAATCATATTGCTTTTTCTCTCCCCCTGTCCCGAATAACTGATCCCTTCTATCGCGGGTGCCGTCACATCAATGTTCCTGACCTCTATAGATAAAATAAGTTCTTTTTTATCCACATCCTCGTTTTCTGCCAGAAGCCTCACATAATATATCCCATTTTCTTTCACTTTTACTTCATCGGCCGATATTCCTTCCGCTTCTTTTCCCTTCCACAAAAAGGGACGTTCCGGTAATTGAAGAAATCCCTCGGGATCATAAACGGCCGCCTGTAAAACCACGTCTTTGCCCGTCCATTCGGGATGCTGGTTTACCACTGAAAATTCTGCATAACTTTCATCCTCGCTCTTTTCGCAGGAAAGCGCATACTTGTCCACCGTTTCTTCCGTCTTGTCACAGGAAAGATTATACTCGTCTATTGTTTCTGCATCTTTTGCGCAGCTGAGTGCATAAGCATCCACATCTGTCTGCGTTTTTCCACAATTTAACCTATATTTTTCTATCGATGTTTCCGTTTTCCCGCAGCCTGTCTTATAGCTGTCCACAGTACTTTCATTCTTACCACAGCTTTTCTCATAGGAAATTACGGTCTTTTCATTCTTGCCGCAATTCAATTCATATTTTTCCACACTGGAACCATTTTTTCCGCAGTCAATCTCCCACGATTCCACGGTGCTTGTCTCCTTCCCGCAGACACGTCTGTATTTTTCTACGGTTTTATCCGTTTTTCCGCAGACGATTCTTCTATAAGTGTGCGTTTTGTCCATATTCTGGCAAGTCCAGCAAGTACTATGGGTCTCCTCCGTCGTTCCCATGCCACAATCCACATGGCTGAAAATTCCCTTGAAATGCATGACCAGTGTATTCCCATGATGGTAACAGTAACCGCTCTCTTCACTCACCCTCTGGAAATTCCCTTCATATTTCATAGTACATTCCTTTTCCTGATAGCAGGAATCCGTATGTTGGTGGGTCACCGGCTCATAACATCCACCGCCTGAGGTTTCATTTCCCGTATGAGCATGATAAACCGCTTTCTGGTAACAACCGCCTTTTGATGACGCATTTCCGCTATGGATATGATAAACCGGCTGGCCATAACAACCGCCCTTCGCTGTCTGACTCCCCGTATGAACATGGTAGACCGGTTGATGATAACATCCCCCTTTTCCCGCCGTGCTTCCGGTATGCTTATGATAGACCGGCTGACTATAACAGCCTCCCTTTGCATTAGTACTTCCCTCATGTTTGTGATAAACCGGTTCTCCATAACAGCCCTTCCCTGCTTCCTCCGTTCCCCTGTGAACATGCACTATCTCTTTTTGATAACATTCTCCGCCTCTTTCGTTTCCCCGGTGGACATGGTAAACCGGAGCGAGAAAACACTCTCCGCCTTTCTCCTCGCTCCCCCGGTGAATGTGCCTCACTTCCTCACTATAACATCCTCCGCCCTCCTCAGGACTTCCCGTATGTATATGATGGATCTTCCCCGATATCCTTTCTGCCTCTTTCGCATAAGATGCGGACGGCATGGCGAGCGCTGCTGCAAACAAAACGGCTGTTATCCGTATGAATCTCTTTTTTTTCTTCATCTATATTCTCCTTCATTCTCTTCTGTTCCTGTCTCAATTCCCTCTTTTGATGCAATGTGTCTCCCTGTTTTTGGACAAAAAAACCTATCTATCGGAAATCGCATTCCGATCGACAGGTTTCACGTCATTTATCATTTTCACGAATATTGTTCAATTATAATAGCATTGCCGCTCCTGGATTGTCAATGAAAAAACGGTAGAAAAGATTGGACATTTAGTCCACAGATATTTGCCTGTTTCTATGATCTTGGATTTTGGGGGAAATAAGAAAGATTGTTGTGTAATAAAAAGAATTTTTCCATCAAAAATTAAAGGATCTGTTAAAATCTCCGCCGCGTTAATGCCCTCCCACTCCTCGATGCATCCGGTGTAAATAATCCCAATCGATCCCACGCTATTTACTCCTTTCGCTTGCGACCGGCCCGCCGATATGCTATAATTAACGGCAACCGGTTCATATGGTGTGTTCTCCTTTCGTTCGGTCATGCCCCGGCAAGCTTTAAATCATCTTGGGATCTCTGTCCGTCTCACGATCCCCTTATCCCGTTTTCTGGTGTTATGTATGTGGTACTCTTGCTTTCCTTTTCGGTACTCCCGTATTTTCGCTTAATTATATTTAATAATGATTGTTTTTTTCATGGTTTTCATTTATCCTTTAGTTAATACTTTCGAAAGAAGGCTATCAGCATGATATACAACAGTAATGAACAATTAGTAACTGAACTAAAAAAACTGCTCCTTGATACAAAATGCAGCCAACGAGACATAACCAAACAAATGAGAATATCACCTCAGGCGCTTCAAAATCTCCTTAACAAAAAACAGCTTTCTTTGGCAGATTAAAAACGAACATTGATTCTCTGCTTGACCTTATCGAGAATGACAAGCCGGGTATGGCTGAAAAAGTGGCAGAGACATCCAGAAATATATAACCCTGCTACCGTCTTTCTGCAATCCGCTGTCAACTGACAACAAATGAATACAAGATATGTAACCGCATACAATAATCAAGAAAGGAAGTGTTCACGATGAGTTATAAGGAACTCGCCAAAAACCTCATAGACCAGATACCCGACAGCAAAATGTACTATATCGTTGCATATCTGCAGGGGGCAGCAGTCCCGGATGAAATGCCCAATGCAGAAACCATAGCCTCAATAGATGAACTGGAAAGTGGCGGTGGTACTCTATTCACCGGCAGCACAAAAGATCTGTTTTCTGAACTGATGGAGGGATAACCATGCTCAATGTGCGATACTCCACCAGATTCAAAAAGGACTTCAAATCCTGTGTAAAACGCGGCTATAAAATGGCGTTATTGCAGCAGACGATTGATACCCTCCGCATCCCTGCTCCGCTGCCGGCAAAAAATAGGGATCATAATCTGAGCGGCAATTATTCCAGATACCGGGAATGCCACATAGAGCCGAACTGGCTGCTCATATACAAACAGACCGAAACAGAGCTACTTCTTGACAGAACCGGCACCCATGCTGATCTGTTCGGGTTATAAGCAAAAGAAAAGGGACTGTCGCTTTAACGAATAAAAATTCGTGAAGCGGCAGCTTCCTTTTTGACTTTTCAAAATTTATGCTTTTTATCTTGAAAAACCAAAAAGAAAAAGACATCATAAAGAAACTAATAGGTAAGTTGCCAATAAAGTGTTGACACCAACATAACAATAAATTTTCTTGAAAAAAATTAAAGAATCTGTTAAAATATGAGCATAACAAAACAACCGCCTACAAGGTGGATTGGCTAATAAAGATTAGAAAAACTACCCCGTTACCTCTCAAAGTTCAGGGGTTGTTTTTCTATGTATGGCTACTTGCAAAACATAAAAACGAATGTAAGTAATGCCAAAAGGAAAAGACCAAAGTTCATCAAATCCTCGAAATCAAAATGATTTTTCATAGGCATCCCCCCATTTTTAAATTGAATGAAGCCAACACACCCTGTAAATACGATTATTTTTCGAAATAATAATACCATATTTTTCTAATAAATTCAATATTTTATTTGCAAGTTTGTTGAAAGGAAACTCTCTATGTGCTATAATATATCTGTCAGGATATTTCCTGTGGATTTAAATAACGATCTTGCAAATAAAGAAGAGATTGCCATTTCCTATCTATTGTTAAGCAATGGCAAACTCTTTTTTATTTCTATCATCTATTTATTTCAAAACCTCATCAACCCCTCCAGCCAATAATACAATTCAGGATTAGATGTTCTTACATTCACGCTCAGATCTCCATTTCCAAAGATCACCCCAAAACCATAAAACGCCTGAAGAATACATATGACTGCCAGGCAAACCGTCCATTTCCTTATAGCGCCTTTCTCCGCCGCCTTTTCTGTCAGCGCCAGGCAAACAAGCACGGCAGCGAACCATACGCCCCATACCATATCCACCATATACCTTTGCAGGATTCCGGCCCCGGTCACATCCACAACGGCAAGAACTGCCGATACCACAATCCCCGACAATGCCATGCCATATATCCTCTTCCTTTTTAGCAGTTCTCTGCCTCTTCCCAGCCATAGCAAGAGCCACAAAAACGCATTGCTTGCCAGCAACCCTCCATAAGTATATTCCGCATTTAATTTTCCCATATAAGAACCGGATGCAATCTGAACGCCTTCCAAATAAGGAAAATCGCTCCCAATTACAGGCGGACGGAAAAAATAATGCCAAAGCCCGAGCAATGTCTGTGAAAAATTAAAGCTCCGCTTCGTCATATCATTGCTCGTAAGGCTGTAGGCCGCTCCGAAATCAAACGGAGATCCGAATCTGGCAGCGTTGTAATACATAATTCCTGCCGCTACAAAGGCATAAGGAATGCAAAGGCAAAACGTATCCCACAGATTTTTTTTACCGAACAGCTCCCTTTTTTCTATCACTTCTTCCCAGAAAAGAGGGATGGCCAAAAATGAAAATAAAAGCATCTGCGGGCGGCATCCGGCCACCAGGGCCATGCTCAGGGAACCTAGAATATAACATATCTTTCTCTTCTCTGCGGATAGCGTATATTTTCCTCTGATCCACAGACAAAGCCCGGCTGCCGTAAACATATTGGCCGCCATAATCGGCGTGTCGTACAAATCCGGTCTGGCAATTACAAACAAATAGTTTCCCGCGCACACGGTGAGAACGCTTATCATAAGATAGACAAAAAAAGGCGTCTTCGAAAACCACTTTTTCACGATTTCCCAAAACAGGGCGAATACTGCCAGAAGAAAGCCGCTGTAAAACAGAAAAACGGCAATATAATTAGGCAAATGCTCGCCTGTCAGCAAGTAGTAAGGTAAATAGAGCAGTATTTCCGGTACGACGCCAAAATAAACATAATACTTTCCTTCAAAATAAGCATAATCCGCCCGATAATCGATGCCATTTGCCTGAAGATAGATTGTATCATAGGGATTTTCGGCTTGGATAAGTCCTTCCGATGGTTCGAAATCCAGATAAAAATGTCCCTCTGCCATGGCTTCTGCCAATTCCTGATATTGTTTGTGATGGGGCCAGGGCGACACGATGCATATGGGATTTACATGAGCCAGCTTCCACGCCATCCCTGTCAGCATCAGAACGGTTCCTCCGATCATAATTGCCTGTTTTGCCGTTCCGAGACAGCGCTCCGCCTCCTGCTGTCTTTTTTCCTTCCATGATGCCCGATAAAATAAAAATGCTGCGCCCAGCAACAGAACCACTCTTCCTATACTGAATAAAAAAGGAATACGGGCATTGACACAGATTGCATTTACCGTCGCCACGCTTCCTGCCGGCACCGCAAACTGAACCGTTACCTCCCCCGCTTTCCCGGAAGGATAGACGTTCGTATAATAGCTTTTCCTGATTCCCGGCATCAGCATCCTCTCCGGCAGGGAATAGGGATAATAATTCCCCTCATCCGTCATTGTCACCGTGTATGGAATTCCTTCTTCCTCCGAAAAATCCATGGCAAAGAAAAGATTATGTATTTTCCTGTCCACTCCGGCAATGTGTAAAGTCAAGATCCCCTCGGGTACCACATATTCCTTTGATCCTTCCGTTGTTTCAACCCCGCCTTCCACGCCGATCTGTTCAAAAACCGCCCGCTCTTTATAAAACAGGCTCTTCCATGCGGAAAAATTAAAAATAAAAATCTCCGCCGCCAGCACCCCAAAGATAATCCAAAATACCGGCCAGCCCTTTTTTATTTTTTTTCTTCCCATCTCCGTCCGTGCCTCTCCAGTTTTTTGCATCACTGTTTTCTCTCCTCATTCCATGTATTTCATCTGCCCGGCAAATCAACCAAGTCCGGTCTGCCATCGTCCGCCGAAGCAGGATTTGTTCGTAAAATGTCAATAATATGTTATAATAAATAATACCGATGCGCAAGCAGGTTATTATTTCATGAAAGGGTTCCATACTTATGACAAATCCATTAAGCAAACATATAAAATCCATCTTATTTATTATCTTCGCTTTCTGCCTGGCATCTGTGCTGATCCAGGGTATCCCCGTGCTTTCCCGGCTTCCCCGGGATGTTATATGGCATGGCTGTCTGCTGCTTTTTCTGACAGTTCCTTTTTCCCTCTTTTTTCTGCATCGGGCAGGAAAATTGACGGAAGAAAGAATCATATATGCCATTATTTTTTCAGGAATGTTATTTCATTCCTGCTATGTCCTTCTGTCGGGCCTTTACGACAGGCAGCACGACGAAGGCGTTTATACGGGAATTGCCACCAGCCAGATCAATCCCGGCCATATCGGCTACATAGAATATATCTATAAATTCCGCCGGCTGCCCGACCTGAACCCTTACCAGCTCTTTTCGTACTACCATCCGCCCCTCCATTATGCATTATCCGGGCTTTGGCTGATCTTCCTGACCGGAATCGGAATGCCTGAAGATCTGGCATTTGAAAATCTCCAGATTCTCCCCCTCTTCTATTCCGGCCTGTTGATGCTCCTGACCTTTCTTATTTTACGGAAGCTGGGCGCGCATGGCAAGCCTTTTTATACCGGTCTGCTCCTTGTTGCCTTTCATCCGGCCCTTACGATCATGTCCGGCAGCATCAATAACGATATGCTTTCCACCCTGCTTCTTGCCTGTTGTATCTATGCCTCCCTTTGCTGGATCAGGCAAAAAACGCTTAAAAATTTAATTTTCATCGCCCTTTCCATAGGTTTTGGCATGCTCTGCAAAATCAATACCGCTGTCATTGCCTTTCCTGTAGGGCTTATTTTTCTGCTGGATTTTATCCGAACCATCCGGTCGGAAAAGCGCAGGGACATTCTTCTGTCCATCCGCAATTATGCGTTGTTCGCCCTCGTTGCCGGATCAATCGGTTTATCCTGGATCATCCGCAACCTCATCCGTTTTCATGTCAAACCCGGCATATCCTCAGCCACAGAAGCTTCGATCATGTATACAGGAAATTATGGAATCTGGGACAGAATTGGCCTTCCGGCATTCGCCGACTGGCATTTTTCCTTTCCCTTCCATCCCTTAAGCGGCGACGCCATCCACAACACATGGGTTATTATGTTCCAGACCTCTTTATTTACAGAAGTATATCCGCAGGAACTTTCCGGTCTGCCTCTTATTCTTTGCCAGACCGTATATCCTCTCGCCATCATTGCCGCCTTTTGTTCGGCTGTTCTTTTCCTCGTTTCGCAATGCCGGAAATATATTTCTGCCAAAAAACAACGCCACCATTCAACCGCCTGTGAAGCCCTCTTTCTCGCTTCCGGTTATTTGGCCCTTTTATTAAGCTTTGTCGTTTTTTCCTTAAAATACCCCTATACGTGCAGCAGCGATTTCCGCTATATCGTCATCTGCCTCGTCTATATCTCTATCGGCCTGGCTGACAACTCTTCTACGGATACCGGAAGAGCTGCCCGCAATTCTAACCGCGCCAGCCCTTCCTGCAAAAAGCATACGTCCATATTCCGGCGCGCCACCTGCCTTCTGATATGGATTACCCTTTTCCTTACTACCGTTATTTATATGACCTGGAATCAATGGTAGGGGGTACGGTTTTCTGCCGCTGCGTACAATCAGCCATTTCATTAGTGAAATCTGATTGGAAGCTCAGGCAGAAAACCGTACCCCTGCCAACTCCGTTTCCTGCCTCCCCGGCCCCGTTTCTCCTCGTCCGGCATGGACGCCTGGAAAAATTGATTTCCGCGGTTTGTCGTGATCCCCCCCTTGACCTTAATTATAAGAAGTGTTATTATTTTAACGATTAGTAAAGTTGTACCCTAATTGTAAGGTAAAACACAAAAATTCATGAGTACGAGGTGCAGACAAATGAGCAAAACTTTTGACGATTTAATTTCCAAGGTAAAAGAAATCCCCATGAAAAAGGTTTCCGTTGCCGTTGCGCAGGATTCCGCTGTTCTGGAGGCTGTAAGGACGGCCAAGGACAGGAAGATCGCAGACGCTATCTTAGTAGGGGATGAATCCAAAATCAAGGCCATTGCATCTGACATCCAGGTGGATATCAGCGACTTTGAAATTGTGAATGTAGAGGACGATATCGAGGCTTCCCTTGCAGCGGTTAAGCTGGTTCATGAAGGCAAAGCCGACATGTATATGAAGGGCCTCATCGACACAAAGCATTTCTTAAAAAGCGTCCTCGACAAAGAAGTCGGACTTAGAACGGGCAAACCCTTATCCCATGTATGCGTTTTCGACGTGGAAGGCATTGATCATCTGCTGTTTTTAACGGACGTAGCTTTTATCCCTTATCCCACTCTGGAAGACAAAGTACATATCATTAACAATACACTGGAAATCACGAAAGCCTGCGGCATCGAATGTCCGAAAGTAGCTCCCCTCGCCGCTGTGGAAGTCGTCAATCCGAAGATGCCCGTCACCGTGGAAGCGGCGGAACTCACCCGCATGAACAAAGACGGGGAGATCACCGACTGTATCGTGGACGGCCCTCTTTCCCTTGATCTTGCTATCGATGCGGAAGCTGCAAAGCATAAAGGAGCAACCGACAGGCCGATCCAGGGCGACGCCGATATCCTTCTTTTCCCGGATATCCACGCCGGCAATCTTGTTTATAAAGCGATGGTACATACCGCCAATTTAAAGAACGGCAATATTTTAACAGGAACCAAAGCGCCGGTTATCCTGACTTCCCGTTCGGACTCCATGGAAGTCAAGGTAAATTCCCTCGCTTTGGGCGCAGTTGTAGCAGAATACCTGAAATAAAATTATTTCATTATATAAAAAGGAGAATAGGCTATGTCAATCAAAAGTTTAATTATTAATCCGGGCTCCACTTCTACAAAAATCGGCGTATTCGAAGATGAAACTTTATTATTTGAAGAAACCTTAAGGCACTCTACGGAAGAGATCGCCCAGTATGCTTCTATCGTAGACCAGAAAGATTTCAGGAAAAACATTATCCTGGACTTAATGAAGGAAAAAGATTTCGATATGAACTCCCTCGATGTCATCGTCGGACGCGGCGGCATGCTCAAACCCGTGGCAGGTGGCACTTACCCCGTTACGGACGATCTGCTGGAGGATTTGAAAGTAGGCGTCCAGGGACAGCATGCTTCTAATCTGGGCGGCATCCTTGCAAAAGAAATCGGAGATTCCATCGGCGCACCTTCTTATATCGTAGATCCCGTAGTCGTAGATGAGCTTATGCCTATCGCGAGATATTCCGGCGTTCCCGAATTTCCCAGGGCCAGCATCTTCCACGCGCTGAACCAGAAAGCGGTTGCAAAGCGTTATGCCAATGAAAAAGGCGTTTCTTACGACTCCCTGAACCTGATCGTCGTTCACATGGGTGGAGGCGTTTCCGTAGGCGCTCACGAAAAAGGCAAGGTAGTGGACGTATTCAATGCCGTTGACGGTGACGGAGCATTCTCCCCGGAAAGAGCGGGCGGCGTTCCTACCGGCGCATTAGTAAAAATGTGCTTCTCCGGAAAATATACGGAAAAAGAAGTTTATAAAAAGCTCGTAGGAAACGGCGGTTTTAACGCTTACCTGAATACCAACGATATGCGCGACGTAGATAAGATGGTAGATGAAGGTGATGAAAAAGCAGCAGAAATCCGCGAAGCATTTATCCTCCAGGTTGCCAAAGACATCGGCTCCATGGCATGTGTTCTGAAAGGCAAAGTAGATCAGATCATCATGACCGGCGGCATCGCATATGACAAAGCTGTGACAGAAGGATTGAAGGAACGTGCAGCATTTATCGCTCCGGTTACTGTATACCCTGGCGAAGACGAACTTCTGGCTCTTGCACAAGGTGCAATCCGCGTTATGACCGGCAAAGAAGAGGCTATGGTATATTAATGCCGGATTTCCAATCGTTTTTAACAATCATAAGATATTTTTACGGCCCTTGCCTTTCCGGTAAGGGCCTGTTTATTCTCTCTTTATAGATTTTTTTGAAAAAATATAAAAAATACTTCATTTTTATACCATTTAGTGATAGAATTCTTTTGTATTTATACATAATTATACATACTCAAAAGAAATGGGGTACATAAAATGAAAACGCAAAAGAAAAAATTGTTTTACGGAGCAGGACTTTTATTGCTCTGCATGGTGCTTATGCCTCTTACCGCATTTGCAGCGGAAGCCGGAGAGGAATATATCCCTGCCATGTATGCTACTTTTTGGGCTCTCGTTCCGCCCATCGTGGCGATCGTGCTGGCCCTCATCACAAAGGAAGTCTACAGTTCCCTCTTTATTGGGATATTGGTGGGCGGGCTGTTTTATTCGGGATTTTCTTTCGAAACCACGCTCACACATATTTTTAACGACGGCTTTGCCGCCGTGCTTTCCGACAGTTACAATGTAGGAATCCTTATTTTCCTCGTCATACTGGGAGCCATGGTAAGTCTGATGAACCGGGCAGGAGGATCCGCTGCTTTCGGGCATTTTGCCAAGGAAAAAATCAAGTCCCGTGCCGGCGCGCAGCTTGCTACCATCGCCCTCGGCGTACTGATTTTTATCGACGATTATTTTAACTGCCTGACAGTGGGCAGCGTAATGAAGCCGGTAACGGATGAACACAAAGTGTCCCGTGCGAAACTGGCCTATCTGATCGACGCTACGGCGGCTCCTGTCTGCATTATCGCGCCGATCTCTTCCTGGGCGGCAGCCGTATCCGGATTTGTGGAAGGCGAGGACGGCTTTTCTATATTCATCCGCGCCATCCCTTACAATTTTTACGCTATTTTGACCATTCTTATGATGGTATCCCTCGTCCTTATGAATGTGGACTTCGGGCCGATGAAATCCCACGAAGCCAACGCCCTGAAAGGAGACCTTTTCTCCATGGGTGAAAAAAATACCGGGAAGGAAACCGAACCCGCCAATCCGAAGGGGAAAGTGGCCGATCTTCTCATTCCCATCGTCACTCTGATCATATGCTGCGTCATCGGTATGATCTATACCGGTGGATTTTTTGAAGGCGCCGGCTTTGTGGCTGCTTTTTCCAACTCTGATGCATCGGTAGGACTCGCCCTCGGCAGCATCTGCGCTATCATTATTACGATTATTATTTATTTGATCCGCAGGGTTTTAAGCTTCCAGGAATGCATGGAATGCCTTCCCAACGGTTTTAAGGCAATGGTTCCAGCGATCCTCATCCTTACTTTTGCATGGACGTTAAAAGCTATGACCGACAGTCTTGGAGCGGCCGTATTTGTCGCCGATATCATGAATCAGAGCGCAGGTTCTTTGATGAACTTTTTACCGGCCATTATCTTTCTCGTAGGCTGTTTCCTCGCTTTTTCCACAGGGACTTCCTGGGGTACCTTCGGCATTCTTATCCCTATCGTAGTTGCCGTATTTGCGGAATCCAATCCCCAGCTTATGATCATTTCCATTTCCGCCTGTATGGCCGGCGCAGTATGCGGAGACCACTGTTCTCCCATCTCCGATACGACGATCATGGCTTCCGCGGGAGCGCAGTGCAACCATGTCAACCATGTGTCCACACAGCTTCCTTACGCAGTCCTGGCGGCGGCTGTTTCCTTCGTCACCTATATCGTAGCAGGTTTTACGCAAAGCGCCTGGATTTCCCTGCCTACGGGAGTCATATTGATGCTTTTGGTACTATATATCATTAAGCGGAACAGCAAAAAAACAAAGTAGTCTCCTATTATATAAAAATATATATAAACGGCCCGGCAAATTTGAATTTCATTTGCCGGGCCGTACTAATTCCGAAGGCTTTCGCCTATTTATTCCCTTTCCTTTTTTTCAAAAATCTCCTGAAATGCTTTTTCATAAGGCGCTCTTGCAATGCCGTACTCGGTAATTACTGCGGTAATCAAATCATGGTCTGTCACATCAAATGCCGGATTGTATACCTTGACTCCTTCCGGTGCCATTCGTTCCTTATACCACATACTGGTCACTTCTTCTTCCGGTCTTTGCTCGATATGGATATCCCCGCCTGTTTTTGTGTTTCTGTCTATCGTAGACGTAGGGGCGCACACATAAAACGGGATGTTATGCCGTTTCGCCGCTATCGCCACCAGCGAAGTTCCTATCTTATTAGCGGTATCCCCATTAAGCGCCACCCTGTCACAGCCTACGAAAACGGCGTTGATCCATCCATTTTTCATAACCATAGCGGACATATTGTCGCAAATCAGCGTTACATCCACGCCGGCAGCCTGTAATTCATAGGCCGTCAGCCTTGCTCCCTGCAGCAGCGGCCGCGTCTCATCGGCAAATACCCGGAAATGATATCCTCTCTCCTGCCCAAGATAAATGGGAGCCGTAGCTGTCCCGTATTTGCTGGTAGCCAGCTGGCCGGCGTTGCAGTGAGTCAATATTCCGTCTCCCGGCTTCACCAGGCTGAGGCCATATTCCCCAATGGTTTTGCATACCCATATATCCTCTTCCTTTATGGCAAGAGCTTCCTGCTTCAAAGCTCTTTTTATCTCATCTATCCCACAGTCCTTATTCTCCCGGCAAACTTTTTCCATCCGCTCCAGCGCCCAAGACAGGTTGACCGCCGTAGGCCTTGCCGAATTCAAATAATCCTTTTGCTTTACGAATTCCCGGTAAAAGCTCTCATAATGATCCACATCCGTTCCTTTTACCAGAAGATAGATTCCGAAAGCCGCCGTCACTCCGATCGCCGGCGCGCCGCGCACTCTTAGAAGGTAAATGGCATCCCATATTTCCTGCGCCGTCCTTAACCGGATCAATTCCATTTTCCCGGGCAGAAGAGTCTGGTCAATGATTATGATGCTCCCATCCTCATCATCCAGTTCCACGGTTTCATATTCCATGCTTTTATTAAAAAGTTGGTTGTCGTCTTTCATCCCGCTTTTTCCGCCTTTTTCTATATTCTCTTAATGCAGACAAGGTAATGTTCTTCCCCATGTCCGGTTTCCACCTTAAAAAAGGTGGCTGATACCCATTCAAATCCCATTTTCTCCGGATTGTTGATCCTGTAATCGACAGAAAGCCCTCCTGAGCGGCTTTCGCTCAATATGCGGTCCATGACTGCCTTATCTTTCATGGCATCGCTGTATTCCGTGCGGTTTTTGGACACGATGTTGACCTGGAATTTATCAAAAAAATCCCGATAGTACACCCGGTCTCCTTCTTTCATATCCCCGTCCACAGAATGCAGCACTTCCGCATATCCGGTATCATAATCAAGCCGGTATACTTTATCGAACACACGGAATAATGCTTTGCTGTAACGATTGCGGTATACTTCTTCTTCCGCCTTCTTGATCGCGGTAATGTCCATCAGATAGAAGTAGTACATTTTGCGTTTTCCTTTGTTCCCAAGAAAACGTATCTTGGCATCCAGCCATATCTCTTCTCCGTCATACCGCCTCCGCTTTATCTGCGCATGAACCGTATCGCTCGTTTTCTCCGCTTCCGCGCACTTCTCCAAAAGCTCCCGATAGTCTTTTTCTTCCATGTATTTCCCTATCAGGCGTTCCTCCGCAACCATTCCTATGTTGTCCGCTTTCATCATTTCATAGTAGCCTTTGTTGACGCGAACTACCTCCATTTTATCGTCCACCCGCTCATAGATGCTGAGTCCGCCCAGCATATTCTGGAATACGCCCTCCGATTTCAGGCTTTCGCTATATAAAATGGAAAAATCGCTCTCATTGGAACCCACCATCACCGCGCTCTTGATATCCACCAGCGCCGGATCATTCAGCAAATTTTCAAATTCCTTCTCCGGCATAGGGCGGTAAAAATAATAACCCTGAATATAGTTGCACTCTATGCTCTTTAAAAAATTCAGTTCTTCTTCCGTTTCCACGCCTTCCGCCACCGCCCGGAGACTCATCCACTTTGTCATCCTGACGATAGATTCCAGTATAATCGCCGACTTTCCCCCTTTTCCCAAGTCATCCATAAACTTCATATCGATTTTTAATATATCCACAGGCAATTCTTTCAAAGTATTAAAAGAAGAATAGCCGCTTCCGAAATCATCCATCAATATGATAAACCCGTAATTCTGAAGTTTTTCCACGATCTCCCGGACTCTTTTCGGGTCGTCTGCATAAGCGCTCTCCGTCACCTCCAACCGGAGCAGCTGCGGATTCAATTCATATTTTTCTACGATTTCTATGATATCTTCACAAAGATTTTTATTATAAAAATCCATCTGGGAAACATTCGTGGATATGGGTACGATATCCAGCCCCTGATCCCGTCTCCGTTTCAGCATGGCGCATACCCGGTCCCATATATACTTGTCCAATATATTGATATAACCGTTCCGCTCAAACAATGGAATAAAAACATCCGGCGCGATCATCCCCCTTTCCGGATGCTTCCAGCGAACCAGTGCCTCTGCGCTTATAATCGTCCCGTCCGAAGCATTGCAAACCGGCTGGTAATACACCTCAAACTGCTTTTCCCTGATGGCCGCATCGCAGTCGCTCATCAGCATCTGTTCCTTGACAATACTTTCCCGCATGGATTCATCATAATAAGCAAATGGCTTTACATAATTCGCCTTTACCGTATCCATGGCAATCCGGCTCCTGTCCACCATAGATGCTATACCTATGCTTCTGTCCGTTACCACATACAGCCCATAACATGCCGCAAAACGGTATTCCGTGCCTTCACAAGTATATATAATTTCACCGGAGTCGCTAAATTCCCGTAATTTCTCCAGAAGATCCGCAGGAAAACAGGCTACGAAATTATCGCTTTCCATCCTTCCGTAAGTTCCTTCCACCCCCTTGTATGCCACGCGTATCCGATCCGCCATACTTTTTAATACTGTATCCCCTGCACTTCTTCCAAACAATTCGTTGATCACCTTAAACCGCTGTACATCCCAGTAGGCGATGATATATTCCTTATCCGGATTTTTTGCAAAAAGTTCTTCCGTCGCTTTGTAAAAACCTTCCAGATTATAAATTCCGGTCAGCTGATCGATCAGCTTCTCCCTTCCCTCCATACATTCTCCTTTTTTTCCTGTGTCTCGCTATCTGTTCCCTTACCCATACTTTGTAAAATACACTTCTCAAACAAAAAATAGAAAAAATAATATAGCTGTACACCGACGTCAAGCGACAGCTATCGACATAATTATACCATTTATTAAAAATTTGAGAAGAATGACTTTTTTCCTATTTTTCGATTTTTTTCTTCTTTTTTTGCAGATTTTATGCCTCTATACCAATTTTCTAAACCATTCTGCCATTATATATCCGATCAAGCCGCAGCCGGGAAAGGTAATCACCCACGCCAAAAGCATTTCCTTTATCACTGCCATATCAACAGCTTCCGCATCGGTTGCCAGCCCCACCCCCATAATAGAAGTCGTCTTTACGTGGGTCGTGGAGACAGGAATACCGATCCAACTGGCAGAGAGAAGGCAGACCGCGGCGGCAGCGTCCGATGCAATTCCCTGAAGTTTCTCTAACCTTACCATTTCCATTCCCACTTTTTTTATAATCCGCTCTCCCCCGGCCGCCGTACCGGCCGCCATAACAACGCTGCACAATGCCGTCATCCATAAGGGAACGGAAAAGCTTCCATCGGATGTCCTTCCTCCTGCCAAAAAAATGCCCATCAAAAATACTCCCATAAATTTCTGCCCGTCCTGCGCGCCGTGCATAAATGCCATAGCCGCTGCTCCGGCGGTCTGCATCCGTTCTATTCCCCTCTGCTTCCGCACGGATAACCGGTTATCTCCCAGCCTTTTTCTATTTCTGTGCTTCTCCTCTCCATATTCCGTTCCCCACCCATTTCTTTTTCCAGCCAGCAGCACATATTTCCCTCCCGCAAAACCCATACCTAATCCTAATATACCCGAAAAAAACAGACCATACACAACTTTTATCCATTCCTCCCAATGAATGCCCGCCAATCCCTTATGAATGGAGATTGCTGCCCCTGTCAGCCCTGCAATCAACGCATGGCTCTCGCTGGTAGGTATCCCAAAACACCAGGCGGCGGATGCCCACAAGATAATAGCGGCCAGCGCAGCGCACAAAGCGGTCAGCGCCTTTTTGGGATCTCCTCCGAAATCCACCATATGATAAATGGTAAATGCCACATTGGCATTCCACGAAGCCATCAAAGCCAAACCGGCAAAATTAAAAAAAGCTGCCATTCGAATTGCTTTTTTCAATTCCATTCCCCCGGATGCCACCAGAGACGCGATTGCATTCGGCGCATCCGTCGCCCCGTTTACCAGAATAGTTCCTAAAACCAAAAAAGTCGTCACTTGGAGAGGCGGATTCCCTGCCAGCCTGTTTAAAAATTCACTGAATGATAACCCCGATATCTCCGGCAACATCGCTATTGTCATTTTCCCGCTTTCCGCCGGCTCTCCGGCTGCCACGTCTTATTTCAATATAAGCGGAATTGGAAAAGATTATGCATAACAAACGCTGTCACGCTTTGCGAGCCAGCTTATTGTAACAAAAGAGCCGCTGCTCTGCAACGGCTCTTTTACTATATCTTAGTTCTTATTTGCCAGCTCTGCTTTCAATTTTTCTGTCAGGGCGGGAACAATCTTGTTCAGATCCCCAACGATGCCATAGTCAGCTACATCGAAAATAGGAGCTGTCTCGTCTTTGTTGATGGCAACGATAAGATCGGATTCTTCCATACCTGCCAAGTGCTGGATCGCACCGGAGATACCGATCGCGAAGTATACGTTAGGACGTACTGTCTTGCCGGTCTGGCCTACCTGGAGATCCTTCGGCTTCCATCCTGCATCTACAACTGCACGGGAGCAGCTTACGGTTGCGCCGAGTACTTCTGCAAGATCATCAAGAAGCTTGAAGTTTTCCGGGCTTCCAACGCCGCGGCCGCCGGAAACAAGGATCTTTGCATCCATAATATCCACGGTATCCACAACGGATTTTACCACTTCAAGGATTTCCACATATTTGTCATCCGGCGTAAATCCAGGATTGAATTCTTCCACTACTGCCTTTGCGCCTTCTACCTTAGGAGCTTTCTGCATAACGCCGGGACGTACCGTCGCCATCTGAGGACGGAATTCCGGACACGCGATCGTAGCGATGGTATTGCCGCCGAATGCCGGACGGGTCATTAAGAGCTGGTTATGAAGCTGCTCTTTTCCCGGAATCGGATTCATCGGGAAATCGCCGATATCGAGCTGTGTACAGTCTGCGGTAAGTCCTGTATGTATTCTAGCGGATACACGAGGGCCTAAGTCACGGCCGATTGCCGTAGCGCCTACCAGGAAAATTTCCGGTTTATATTTTTCGATAACGGAAGAGAGCGCATGTGCATAAGGCTCTGTTCTATATTCCTTTAATTCAGGATCGTCTACAAGGATTACCCTGTCTGCGCCGTATGCTGCAAGTTCGTCTGCAAGGTCTTTTACTTCATGGCCAACCAATACTGCCGTAACCTCTGTGTTCAAATCCTTTGCAAGATCTTTTCCTTTGCCGATCAGTTCCAGAGCGATTCCGCTCAGTTTATTATCTACCTGCTGTGCAAAGACAAATACTCCTTTATATTCTGCTATATTCATTTTCATTCACCACACTTTTCCTAATTTTTTATATTACGTGTTTCACTTTTAACTTGTCGATAATGTAATCAACTGCTTCCGTAGGATCCAGGGTAACTTTCTCTCCTGCGCCTTTTCTTACTTTGTCGGAAGCCTTAGCGATCTGTGTCGGAGAACCTTTCAGGCCGAGGTTGGAATCTTCTACATCGACCAGGTTTGCTCTGCCCCATACGGTGATGTCCGCTTTGTATGCGTCGAAAATTCCGCCCGGAGTCATATAACGAGGCTCATTTAATTCAGCAAGCGCCGTAATCAGACAAGGCATTTTTGCTTTTAACACATGGTATCTGTCATCGAACTGACGCTCAACGATCACGCTGTCGCCTTCGATCTGGATCTTCTGTGCATAAGAAATAACCGGAATTCCCAAATGCTCGGAAATCTGAGGGCCAACCTGTGCGGTATCGCCGTCGATTGCCTGGCGGCCTGTGATGATCAGGTCATATTCCAGATTGCGGATCGCGCCCGCCAATGTCTGGGATGTCGCCCATGTATCTGCGCCGCCAAGAACCCTGTCGGTTACAAGGATGCCCTTGTCAGCTCCCATAGCCATAGCTTCGCGGAGAACTTCCTCTGCTTTGGGAAGCCCCATGGTGATAACGGTTACTTCCGCGTCGTATTCGTCTTTCAATCTAAGAGCCGCTTCGAGGCCAGCCTTGTCATCGGGGTTCATGATCGTAAGCATCGCGCCCCTGTCAAGTGTACCGTCGGGATTAAACTTAACGCCGCCCTTTGTATCAGGTACCTGTTTAATACAAACAACAATTTTCATTGTATTTCCACTCCTTATATTCGTTAGATTTTCATTTTCTCTGTAATTACGATGTTGCGAAGGCCCTACTTCAATAACGCGCCGGAGATTACCATACGTTGAACCTCGCGAGCGAGGTCCTTACTTCAATAACGCGCCGGAAATTACCATTCTCTGGACCTCGCGAGCGAAGTTTTACTTCAATAATGCACCGGAGATTACCATACGTTGCACTTCGCTTGTCCCCTCATAAATCTCCGTAATCTTCGCATCACGCATCATGCGTTCTACATCGTATTCTCTTGTATAGCCGTAGCCGCCGTGAAGCTGTACTGCTTTTGTGGTAACTTCCATAGCTACTTCCGCTGCATATAATTTTGCTTTTGCCGCTTCTACGGAGTATACCTTCTGGGTGTTCTTTGCGATTGCTGCTTTATAAACAAGTAACTGTGCCGCTTCTACCTTAGTAGCCATATCCGCCAGCTGGAACTGGGTATTCTGGAACTGTCCAATGGAGCGTCCAAACTGTTTTCTTTCTTTTACATATTCTACGGTTCTCTCCAAAGCGCCTTCTGCAAGACCAAGAGCCTGAGAAGCGATACCGATACGTCCGCCGTCCAGCGTATGCATAGCGATGCCGAATCCCTTGCCCTGCTGTCCGAGGATATTCTCCTTCGGAATTCTGCAGTCTGTGAAAATCAATTCATATGTAGAAGAACCACGGATACCCATTTTCTTCTCTTTCGTACCGAATGTAAAGCCGGGTGTACCTTTTTCTACGATGAAAGCGGTGATCTCTTTCGACATTCTGCCGCGTTTTTCAATCATTCCCGTTACAGCAAAGATAACGTACACATCCGCTTCCTTACCATTTGTGATAAAGATTTTGGAACCGTTCAGAACCCACTCGTCGCCTTCCAGAACTGCTTTTGTCTGCTGGCCCTGCGCATCTGTTCCTGCACCGGGTTCCGTCAGTCCGAATGCGCCGATCTTCCGGCCGCTTGCCAGGTCGGGCAGATATTTCTGTTTCTGCTCTTCCGTACCATAGGTCAGAATCGGGTCGCAGCAGAGGGAAGTATGTGCGGAAACGATAACGCCTGTCGTACCGCAGACTTTCGAAAGTTCCTCCACGCACATAGCATAGGTTAAAATATCGCAGCCCTGTCCGCCATATTCCTTCGGTACCGGAATTCCCAGGAATCCTGCTTTTGCCATTTTTTCAACGGTTCCTCTGGGGAAAACTTCTGTTTCGTCAACTTCCTGCGCCAAAGGCTTTACTTCTTTTTCAGCAAATTCCCTGAAAAGAGTTCTTGCCATTTCATGTTGTTTTGTTAACATAAAATCCATGATTTTATTTCCTCCATATCTTTGTTTATATTTTCCTATCTTGAATAATCGTAGAAGCCTTTGCCTGTCTTCTGGCCCAGCTGTCCACCGCGTACCATCTTCTTAAGAAGCGGATGCGGGCGGTATTTCGGATCGCCGGTTTCTGCCTGAAGCACTTCCATAATAGCTAAAACGATATCGAGTCCAACCAGATCGCCTAAAGCAAGCGGGCCCATCGGATGGTTTGCGCCCAGCTTCATCGCATTGTCGATGCCTTCTACGGAAGCAACGCCTTCTGCGTAAATGCCGATCGCTTCGTTGATCATAGGAATGAGAATTCTGTTTACGACAAAGCCTGCCGCTTCGTTTACCTGTACCGGTGTCTTTCCGATCTCTTCGGAAATAGTCTTAATTTTTTCCACTACTTCGTCAGGAGTATTCAGCCCTGCGATTACTTCCACCAGCTTCATAACCGGAGCCGGATTGAAGAAATGCATACCGATAACCGGCCTGTCAAGCCCAGCGCCGATTTCCGTAATAGAAAGGGAAGAAGTATTGGTTGCAAAGATACAATCTTTTTTACAGATATCCTGTAACTCTTTGAAAGTCTGTTTCTTAATGTCCATTACCTCAAGGGCAGCTTCCACAACCAGATCGCAGTCTGTGCAGATTGTTTTTACGCCTGTTGTGATCTTCGCCAGGATAGCATCTGCCTTATCCTGCTCCATTTTGCCCTTTGCAATACGTTTTTCAAAACCTTTTGCAATCTTGTTTTTGCCGTTTGCCGCGAATTCTTCATTGATATCGCAAAGGAAAACTTCATATCCTTCCGTCTGGGCAAAAGCCTGTGCAATACCGGATCCCATCGTGCCGGCACCAATAATACCTACTTTCATACTCGTTCCTCCTGGATTGTATTTGTTTATTTTTACTATCCCCGCCCGGACATTCGGCCGGGGATTTTTATTACCACTATTTTAAAATCTTCCGATTATTTATTGAGGAATTTCTCTACTTTTCTTTTTTCAAGAAATGCCGTCATTCCTTCTTTCTGGTCATAAGATTCAAAGCAGTCGCCGAACAGTTTTTCTTCGATTACGATCGCCGCATCCATATCCACATCCAGTCCTTCATTGATCGCTTTTTTGCAGTTGCGTACTGCGATAGGAGCGTTCTTTGCAATTCCTGCCGCCATTTTTTCCGCTGCCGGCATCAGTTCTTCCTGGGTGTATACCGCATTGACAAGGCCGATGCGGAGCGCTTCGTCCGCTTTGATATTTCTTGCCGTATAAATCATCTGTTTTGCCATGCCGGCGCCTACCAGACGCGCCAGACGCTGTGTGCCGCCGAAGCCCGGAGTAATGCCAAGGCCTACTTCCGGCTGTCCGAATACGGCATTATCGGAGCAGATTCTAATATCACAGCTCATGGAAATCTCACATCCGCCGCCCAAAGCAAAACCGTTGACAGCAGCGATCACCGGGATCGGGAAGGTTTCCAGTTTGCGGAAAACATCGTTTCCTTTCTTTCCAAAAGCTTCTCCTTCCGCTTTGGTCAGAGAACTCATTTCTCCGATATCAGCGCCCGCAACAAACGATTTCTGCCCTGCGCCTGTTAAGATCAGGCATCTCACTTCGTCCAGGTTTACTTCATCCAATGTCTTGTCCAGTTCTTCAAGTACGGTCGAGTTCAATGCATTTAATGCTTTTTCACGGCTGATCGTGATCACGCCGTAGCTGCCTTTTTGTTCGTATACAATAAATTCCATTTTTGAAGCTCCTTTTCTCTTTTATTTTCCGGTCTCAAAACAATGCGGCTTGCTAATCCAGCCCAACAATGCGGCTTTGCAGAATGCCTTGCCAATACAGCCGGTATCGCACCTGACCCACTGTTCGCGGAAATAAGCAGACTTAAGAAAAAGTCTGCTTATCCTGTTTTATTTCCTTTACGGCATCCGCTGACATCTTCACATAATGCCTGGTTCATTGCCCTCGGGAATCATTCATCAATATTTTTACTCTCTCGTTACTACCGTAGCGCATCCCATGCCGCCGCCGATGCAGAGAGTCGCCAGTCCTGTCTTCGCATCCTTCGCTTCCATTTCATGAAGCAGCGTAACAAGGATACGGCAGCCGGAAGCTCCTACCGGATGTCCGAGCGCGATTGCGCCGCCGTTCGGGTTGAGCTGCTTATCCACATCGATGCCAAGGTCTTTTCCTACTGCTACGGACTGTGCTGCAAAAGCTTCGTTTGCTTCGATAATTTCGAAGTCTTCGATCTTCATGCCTGTCTTTTCCATTACTTTCTTTGTCGCTGCCACCGGGCCGATTCCCATCACTTCCGGCCTTACGCCAGCCAGCGCGCCAGCCACATAAGTAGCCATAGGCTTAACGCCCAGTTCTTTCGCTTTTTCTTCGCTCATAACAACGATCGCTGCAGCGCCGTCGTTAATGCCGGATGCATTACCTGCCGTAACGAATCCGTTCGGATTGATCGGGCGGAGTTTCGCAAGGCCTTCGATCGTAGAACCTGCACGCGGGCCTTCGTCTACCTTGAACTCAACCATTTCTTTTTTCTTCTTTACCATAACAGGTACGATTTCCTTATCGAATGCGCCGGATTTCTGAGCAGCTTCCGCTTTCTGCTGGCTCTTCAATGCGAACTCGTCCAGTTCTTCCCTTGTCAGACCCCATTCTTCACAAATGTTGTCTGCCGTCTTAATCATGTGATACTGGTTAAATGCATCCCAAAGAGCATCGTTTACCATGGTATCTACCAGAGTGCCGTTGTTCATTCTATAACCGAAGCGTGCATTGGGCACTGCATACGGAGCCATAGACATATTTTCCATACCGCCTGCTACTACGATGTCCGCATCTCCTGCCAGGATCATCTGTGCTGCCTGATTGACACAGTTAAGGCCGGAACCGCATACAACGTTCATGGTAACTGCCGGAACTTCGATCGGAAGCCCTGCTTTGATGGATGCCTGACGAGCTACGTTCTGTCCAAGCCCCGCCTGGATAACACATCCCATGTATACCTGATCCACCTGCTCCGGGGCAACCCCCGCCCTGTTTAAAGCTTCTTTAATTACGATAGCACCAAGTTCTGCCGCCGGTGTCGTGCTTAAGGAACCGCCCATTGTTCCGATCGCCGTACGGCAAGCGCCTGCCAAAACTACTTTTTTTGCCATTGTTCTCTCCTCCATATATATGCTTTACGGTTAATTGCAATGATTGTTAATTTTTTATCATTGCCCATTGCTCTTATTATATCATAGGGCTTTTCTTTTTGCAACGATTATGGTATTATCTTTGGTTTTTTGAACGAAAGATTTTTACAATGGTTGCTTTTTTTTAAATAGTGGGGCAAAATATGAATCATGATAAAAACGTAAACGTAACAGCAACCAAAAGGAATGATTTCATGGCAAACATTTTAATTGTGGAAGATGAAAAGAATATGCAGGATATTATTGCCGAATATATGAAAAAGGGCGGACATACCTGCTTTACCGCGGATGACGGTATCGACGCCTTAATGATATTGAAAAGCAATCCGATGGATTTAATGATCTTGGATATTATGATGCCCCATATTGACGGCTTTGCTGTTTGCAAAATGGCACGGGAAATGAGCAGCATGCCAATTATCATGCTGACAGCTAAAAGTGAAGAAAGCGACAAACTAAAGGGTTATGAATATGGCGCCGATGATTACACAACAAAACCTTTCAGCCCTAAAGTCTTGCTGGCTAAAGCAAATGCCCTGCTCCGCCGTTCCTCCGCTGCACCGTTCGATGTACGGAGCATTGGAAAAATTTCTGTTATGCCGTCCTCACGTAAAGTATTTTTGGATGGGCAGGAAATCGCCCTTACGCACAAAGAATACGAATTGCTTTATTTTTTTATGATGAATCCTGGCCATATTTTTACCCGTGAACAGTTGCTGAATAGAATTTGGGGCTACGATTTTGAAGGGACTACCCGTACTGTAGATACACATATCAAGACACTGCGGCAAAAGCTGGGGAGCGAGGGGAAACATATTGTAACGCTTATCCGTTCCGGTTACAAATTAGAGGAGACATTATGAAAAATAGAGATAATTTAAGTCTTCATTCCATACGAAAGAAAATACTTTTCATGTCTAAAATAATTGGCGCCGTCCTTGTTCTTTCCTATATATTTTCAACGAAACTGCCGTTTTCTCCAAACATTTCACTTTTTATTTGGACTGTCTTTGTGGTGTTGTTGATTTTTGCTGTTGATTTTCTGATGAGCTGTTTTATCTCAAAACCTGTTGCTAACTTGGAACTGGCAGCAAAAAGAATGGCTGGCTTAGACTTTTCCTCTCCCTGTGACATTGTGACAAATGATGAATTTGGACGGCTTTCCGCAAGCCTTAATTCCATGGCTGAAAATTTACAAAAAGCTCTTATAAAGTTAGAAGCAGCAAACCAACAGCTTGAAAAAGATGTTGAACAGGAACGCCTGTTGCTAGCAGAGCGCAAAGAGCTGGCAGATCGGTTATCCCATGAAATGAAAACCCCTTTAGGGATTATCAGAGCCTATGCGGAGGGTTATCAGGATGAAGATAATGAGATGAAAAAACAAAAATATGCAGAAATAATCATATCGGAAACAGAACGGATGGATCATATGATTACTGCTTTACTGGATTTATCTGCATTAGAAACCGGGGCTGTTCAGCTTGCCCCAGAACGTTTTGATTTTGTCGAGCTTCTGGAAACAGTCGCCGGGCGGTTGCTGATTGACATACCCAACGTTAATTTTGAATTGCAGTATGAACTTCCTGACTATAAAGTTTATGTTAATACAGATAAGATTCGTATGGAGCAGGTCTTAAACAATCTTATTGTCAACGCCAAAAAGAACGTAAGGCCGGAAGGCATTTTAAAACTAAGCCTTTCAGATGAAAATGGACTCTTGCATTTTTCTGTATATAACCAGGGCGATACAATTCCAAGCGAAAAGCTGAAAAAGATTTGGACAAAATTTTATCGGGATCATCGTTCCAAATACAGCGGCTCCGGGTTGGGACTTGCGATTGTCGCACAAATTTTATCTATGCAGGAATTAAGCTATGGTGCAAAAAACCTTGCGGATGGCGTTCAATTTTATTTTTCCATACCTACCATTAAATAAGATCATCTTTTTACCTTTTTTGGTTCTGCTTTTGAATGCGCGGCAGCGTTTGTTACAATAAGCTGACTCACAAAGTGCGGCAGCGTTTGTTTCAATAAGCTGGCTCGCAAAGCGTGTCAGCGTTTGTTTCACACCAACTTCACTCCAATCTCACACCGACTTCACCTCATTTCCTTACCTTCATAATACGAAAGCAATTTCTATTCCTTTCAAGACCAAATCTATGAAATGGCGGAATAAGCGCCAACAGGAAAAGAAAAACAGCCAGAGAGGAAAATGGAGGGATGATGAATGATTGAAGTCAAAAATCTGACTTTTTCTTACGGAAAGGATAAGCAAGTCCTTCATGGTTTAAATTTTACGGTAGGGGATGGCGAAATCTTTGGATTTCTGGGGCCGAATGGTTCCGGCAAGTCAACAACGCAAAAAATCCTCACTGGAATTTTGAAAGGACATGGCGGTAAAGTATCACTGTTTGGACAGGATATTGCTACAGCACATACGCAGGATTTTTTTCAGAAGATAGGTGTTTTATTTGAATTTCCCTATCTGTATGAAAACTTGAGCGCTATTGACAATCTCAAATATTTTTCCTCTTTTTATCCGTCCGGGCAGTTACGGGATATAGAGGAAGTATTGGAAGAACTGGAGTTTCAACCAGATTTTCTCAGAAAACCGGTTTCTTCCTGCTCAAAAGGGATGCGGCAGCGTGTAAGTATGGCAAGGGTGCTTGTAAGCAATCCCAAACTATTATTTTTGGATGAGCCAACCAGCGGGCTTGACCCTTCTGGCGCTGTTTTGTTCCGCAGGATTATAGAGAAAGAACGCCAGAAAGGAACTACCGTGTTTTTAACCACGCATAATATGCTGGATGCTGACCTGTTATGCGATCGGGTGGCTTTTATCTCAAGCGGAAATATTGCTGCCTTAGACACTCCGAAAAAACTGAAAGAGAAAAACGGCAGCCAGCGTGTTGCGATCTCTTATCTGAACCAGGGTAAGCGGGAAGAAAAAACAATGGAAACCTCGGAATTGGAAGGAGGTATTCCTTTCCCGCATGATGAAATCATCAGCATCCATTCGGAAGAACCGACTTTAGAAGATATGTTTATCCAATATACAGGAAGGGGGCTGTCCTGATGTGGAAACATTTTTGCTCCCTGTTTAAAAAAGATTGTCAAATGATGATTTCTGGAAAATTTTTTCTGCTTGCACTTGGCTCTTTATTCCTTTACACACTATTTATTAACTTTGGATATGTCAAGTTTATGAAGGCTGAATTGTACCATGTGTATCTGTATGACCCACAGGGTACGCAGAGGCAGGTATCCGGCCTGGTTTTTCCTGTAACATCATTGGAAGAATTAGATAAATCTCTTGCTGCGGACACAACCGGCGTCGGGATAGATGCCAGTTCTGGTACGCCAAACATTATTCTTTATTATGGAAGTGAAAAAGTTGACAGGCACCGAGCCGACTATGCACGCTCGCTTTTGCATCCGGATAATGGATATACTGCTCAAAGAGTGGGAACAAATACGCCGGAATTAAAACAGCGGAAAGAAATTTCCTGTGAACTGCTATTTATTGAGATTGTTGCCGTTGGATTTTTGGGTATTGCTTCGGTATTGTTTAAAGAAAAGCAAATGGGGGTTATCCGTGTCCATGCCGTCCTTCCTTTAAAAAGGAGCTTATTTATTCTGTCAAAAATAGCGGTTTTCCTATTGTCGGATTTATTATTTGCGGCATTGATGACTATATGCAATGTGGGATTTACGGATGCAATCCCTATTTTACCTGCTGTATTAGTGCAGACTGCCATTTTGTCTCTTATTATGGCACTGGCAGGGTTTAGTTGTACGATGCTGCTAAATGATTTCAAACAGTTTTCACTTGCCTACTTGGTAATTGCTGTTTTTGCAGCGACACCTGTATTTTTGGCGGCAAATACTTCCATACAAATGAAATGGATCGGCTGGCATCCATTCTATCAAATTTATATGGGATTAAAAAATGCCTATTTTGGAACACCTGTCACGGCTCCTGTTTATTACATTGGTTCTGCCTGTGGAATTGCCGCCCTGTTTTTAATGATACAAGCTGCGTTTCATAAGGAAACGGGAAAGGAGGGATGATAATGGGGGGATTGGTTTACCAGCTTAAAGGTATCGCGAAAGACAAATTTTGCATTATGTCTTTTCTCTTGCCGGTCATCGTTGCTTTTGTCCTGAATTTTGTCGGAACGATCGACTTTTCTACGCTGAGCGAATTTCATTTTGGCGTATTGCAGGATGACCTGCCTGCACAAACTGTTCTCTGGTTAGAACAATATGGCTCTGTAACCGAATATAAAACGCAGGAGGAATTAAGGGCTGCTGTCAATGAGCCCTCTACAAACCTGATAGGCGTAGAAGCCGAAGGAAGCGGTATTCAGACAATGATTTCCGGTGATGAAATGGACTTGTGGAGCCAAACTGCTGACACTCTTCCTTCCTTATACATGGAATGGGAAAATACAGAGGAAATAAAAACCACAGTCTTAGACCGCCCTGATTTCATGGAAGGGTTCCAAAATATATTTATCGCCGCAACGCTGATTGTCGCAATGTTTATGGGCTGCACATTTAATGCAATGAACATGATCGAAGAAAAGGAAAATGGCGTTGCACTGGTCCATCAGATCTTACCCATGAAACGCAGCCAGTATATTGTCCAAAAAATTTTCGTCGGATTTGTCTGCGGAGGCCTGTCTGCCGTCCTTACAGCCTGCCTTTGTTTCCGAACGACGCCCCGGAACACTCTCCTTATGCTGGCGCTGCTTATTCTTTCAGCGTTTGCAGCTGCATTGGCTGGCTTATTTATTGGCAGATTTTCTGAAAGCCTTATGTCGGGTGTTGTTTATATCAAGATCGTACTGATCGTATTTATCGCCGTTCCGCTGTTATCTTATTTGTTAGGGGCAGACGGTTTCGCTTTGGTATTCTGCTATCTTATTCCGTCTAACGCAACCTTTGAAGGAATTATGAGTTTGGCAAGCGGTACGGAACAAATGGTTATAAAAGATATATTTATTCTTATGACACATTGCCTTGTTTGGTTTCTGATTTATCTGTCCATTTCTAAACAGAAAAACTTGTAGTGTAAAATCAGCTTTGATATGGTACAATGAATAAGCCAGATCAAGGCTCTTCCCACTAGATTATGAAAGGATAAATCCAAGATGATAAAAATATTATTTGTGTGCCACGGCAATATCTGCCGCTCCCCCATGGCGGAGTTCATTTTTAAAGACATGGTGAAAAAACAGGGAATATCAGATCAGTTCGAGATCGCTTCAGCTGCGACAAGCACAGAAGAAATCTGGAACGGAATCGGCAATCCCGTATACCCTCCGGCAAGGGAAGAACTTGCCCGCCACGGCATCCGCTGCGATGGAAAGCGGGCAGTCCAGTTAAAGAAATCGGATTACGATTATTATGATTACCTCATCGGCATGGATTCCATGAATATCCGAAATATGGAACGAATGACAGGCCATAAAGGCGGGAAAATTTCCATGCTGCTGTCATATGCCGGCAGACAGGACAGCATCTCCGATCCCTGGTACAGCTCCCGTTTTGACGTTGCCTATGCGGATATCGTAGAGGGCTGCGAAGCGTTCCTTTCCTATTTGCGCGGACAGGGGGAAATATCATAAAGTTTTCTTACTGTAATTCAGGCATACCGGACTTTTACATCCGATATGCCTGTTTGTGTCCCAAGTTATACATCAATTTCCGTTCATTCAATCGAATCAGCAATTCTGTTTTTCAAAAAACAAGTTAGCGATTTAACCGAATACGAGCGCCCTGAAGGGCAATGCTTTCTGAGAAAGTATTTTTGTCTTTTCAGTCATATGATACCCATCCTCTTTAACGAACATTGTTGTAATATGAGAATATTCTGCCAGCTTACCTACTATACCTAAAATGCCATCGGATATCCTCTACGCCGCCTGCGGGTTACAAAGATCAACAAAGATATAGTATTCTATGTCCAGCAGGTCATACTCTGCCGGCTCGGTAAATACCACCCTAGCCACGTTCTTTTCTCCTCTTTTCCAGTTTTTCCCTTACTTCTTCAATTGTACTGGTTCTACCTTCCTGCATTGCTTTATAGCCTTCGCCAATTAATCTATATAACTCCAGTTTTGCAGAATCCGATGTTTCTGTAATAACTTGATAATAAAATATTTCCTAAAAATTTAGTCCTCTTTCACATCTTCCTTTGAATATCCTTATCACTAAACTTCCACATTCAATCGCTATAATGCCCCTTGCAAGATTTTACAATTATTTGGTCACCCACAATCTCATAAATCAAACGGTTAGCTTCATCTATGCGCCTGCTAAATGACCCAGACTTTCCATATTTCATTTCAAAGGTTCAGGTTTGCCTATCCCTTGTAATGCTCCATCCCGTTCTATACTCAGCAGTAATTGATTTATCTTTTTCAATATCTTTTTATCCTGTGTCTGCCAATAGAGATATTCACTCCAGCCATCTTCTGCAAAAGTAATCTTCATAGATTATTCCTCCATTGCCAGAAGTTCATCCATAGTTTTTGTTACCATCTTCCCGTTTCTAATCTGCTCATCCTCTCTATTCAATTTTTCCAAGTATTCAGCATTTTTTCTGGCTTTTTCCAATTCATTATATTCTGCTTCAGATATTATAACAACATTCTTATTTTCTTTACGAGACACAATTACCGGCTCTCCATTAAAAGCTATATCAAAATACTTTTTAATATTTGCCCTTACATCCATCTGTTTGGTTGCAATCATATAGCACCTCTTTCCGTACCCAAAACCGTACTATTTATTGTACTCTAATTATATGCTACTATTATCTACAAGTCAACGAAATTTATTATTTCTTTCAACCTTAAACCAGTAATATAGAAAATATTGTTCTATTTGCTTTCTTCACTTACATAAAGCAGGAACACTTACGCAGTAATATTTCACCACTAATTAAGTGTTCCAAATGTATTGCAACATTCGCTCTCCAATATTGGTAAATTGTTGGTAAATTCGTTAAACTGTTGCTGAAAATCCACTATAATCAAAGCTTTAAAGAATTGGTTCACATACTGCCGTGGCAGACGAATAATATTTTAATCATATCTTTTATATCCCTTCATAAGCCTTCAAACCTTGATATTTCAAGCTTTTCGGCGCTTTTTTCATTTTTGGTTTTTTACCCTTAATCTGTGTAATTCGTTATAAATCTACGCAAATTTACGGGCAAATGGTGTAGTAATTGGTGTAGTAGATTGGTGTATTTCTCAACCTGATTTTCTCTGTTTTCCATGCATATCAGTTTCTTTGAAGTCCAATATCTTCGCCATCTGCTCCGCAGCACGGCCATAGCTGGCATGAGTATAAACATTCAGTGTAACACCTACATCGGAATGTCCCATTACATACTGCAAGGTCTTAATATCCATGCCTGCATTTGCCATATTGGTACAGAACATATGCCGGAATACATGAGGTGTGATATGCGGCAATGGTTTTTCAGGATAAAGTTTCTTGTATTTCTTCATTGCCCACCGCATTTCGTTTTCAATATGCAGCGCCACTTTCGGCTTATCATCTTTGTCCAGCAAAAGAAAGCAGCTGTATCCGTCAACAATCATTTCTGTTTTCAACTTCTTACGATTGACAAGGATATTTTTCAGACTTCGATAAACTTCTTCTGTCATCGGAATAAAGCGGCATCCGCACTCAGTTTTTGTTTTCTCAACATAATACTTTCCGCCCCGTTCCCTGACAAGCTGATGATCCACACGGATTTTCCGGCTTTCAAAATCTAAATCACTTTTTGTCAAGCCACAAAATTCGCTGACACGCATTCCCGTTCCCAACAGCACAACAAATTCATCATAATACTTTGTATAGGTTTTATCTTCACGGATAAACCCCATCCATAGCTCCTGCTGTTCCTTTGTCATGGCGATACGCTTCTGTGAATCGTTTGGCACAACATCAACCAGCTTAAAATCAAATGGATTTCTGCGGATAATATCCTCATTATATGCCATCTGAAAAGCAGGTTTTATAACGCCCCTGACACTTGTAATGGTACTGTATCTTTTTCCGTCATTATTCAGCTTTATAATCCACTGCTGGGCATCCGATACCTTAATATCCCTTATCTTTCGGTAGCCGAAATCTTCTTTTCTAATCAGATTCAGCACAAAATTGTATCCGACTTTGGTATTGTAGCGTACACCCTGTTTCAAACTGATATAGCGTTCTAAAAGGGCAATAACGGTAACTTCTCCGGCGGCATAGTCAATCCCATCGTCAAGCTGCTTTTGAATTACCTTTTCCTTTTCCCGCAGTTCATTCAAATCAGAGGAATAAATGGTCTGCCTCTTTCCGTGGATATCCGTATAGCGGTACTGATAAATCAGGTCTTTTCTCTGGCTCTCCCCTGTCTTTAAGATTCGTCCTTTATTGTCTTTCCGTTTCTCAGACATTTTCTAACTCCTTTCCGTAGTGGAAAGAGCCTTGATATGACTCATTCATTGTACCATACCAAAGCTGATTTTACACCACAAGTTTCACAAAAACTGCAAGAAATGTGATAACTGCTATTGTCAGATAGAATATTCCTGCTCGATATACTGATCGAACAGGCGGCGTTTGATTAACCGCTTATTGCCACCCCACAAAACAAAGCGGCAGTTTTTCTCATTGGTAAGCTCACGCAGTTTATTGACACCAATCCCTGAATACGCTGCCGCTTCTTCAAGGCTTAAATTGCTCTTTTCCCAAATCGGAACTTCTTTCACTTACTTTTGCCTCCTTAAACGCACAAAAAGGACAGCCCAGACTTTTCCCATAAGTCTGTGACTGCCCTTGCGCTGTGTTAGTTATTTTTGAGTGCAATCCCGCACTCTGCTTTAACAAAAATCCCTTAAAAACTTTCTGCAAACAGTTGGGAAGAATTGCAGAATCATATGTGGGATTATGTATTCAATTTTTAATATGTCTGCCCTATATTTCCAGTTTGTCCGCACCATATTTGTGAATGATACGGAACAGTATTTCTTTCTCTTTTCCCTCTGATTTTCCGTACAGCCTGCTAAGTGTTTCAAGCTCCGTCTGCGTGAGGGTGTTGATATAAGGCTTGTAATTTTCCGTAATAAAAACCCCGCCGCCCTCACCCGGCTTTGTGTAAACCGGATAGTCAAAAGACAATGCGATAACATCATTCATTATCGTGCGCCTTGAAACATCCAGTTCCCATGCAAGTTCCCTCATTGTTGTATGCCCTTTGACGGATAAAATGCTGATGATTTCCATTCTCCGGTGTGCAGTGTCCATGCCACGCCTCCCGTCATTTTCTATGTAAAACTTCCGCAGTACGGTCCAAATTCATGTATGATTGATAAAACAATTTTCCTGTCCTCTGAACCACAGGTCACAGCAACTTTTTCCAAGCATTCCAACTGTTCCTGCGTGAGCGTGTTCTGGTGCTGCCCCACACCGTCCGCAAGGAGATAGCCTCCGTCATATCCCTGCTTTGTGATAACGGGGAGTTCTTCGCCTATGATGTCAAAATCCCTGCGTATGGCTTTCCTGCCGACACCGTACATCTTCATCACTTCCGATGTGGTCAGCTTTTTCCCCGACAGCAGCATACGCTCTATGTCACGCCGCCGCTGGAATGCGTTGTCCTTCATGTTTCACCTCCTTCCGCTGCTTGATTCCCTGTGGCTATTATAGAAAAAGTAATGTTTCCCCTATGGCTACCTTCCTCAAAAAAATCTGGTTATTTTTTCAAAAAAGGTAAAAGTTATACCGACTTTTTTCCGAAAGAATCCCGTATTTATCAGTGCTGCCCAAAAAGTCGGTATAACGTCATAGCAAGCACTGCCTGTGTTCCCTCACAGGCTGAATTTTTCCAATTTTCCCGAAAGCGGAAACTTGAAAAAATTGCTTGTAGGGGGAAGTTTCCCCCTAACCCCCTCTGCTCTCAAAAATTACGAAATGTCCTTTCGGAATTTCTGATTTTTTTCACTCATTTTTTTGCACGAATATCCCCCGTAACGGAATAGAAGATAGTGTAAAATTTTTTCATAATCCCATTACAGAAAGGACGCAAAAATGGCAAACAGAGAACGCAAAAACGAGTTGAAAATATATCTAAGTGACGATGAACAATACATACTGGAGCAGAAAGTCAAAGCGTCCGGCATGAAAAGCAAATCTGCTTTCCTGCGCCGCCAAATCTTGTACGGTTTTGTCTATGACATTGACTATTCCGAACTTAGGGAATACAATGCCTTACTCGGAAGAATCGGCAATAATCTGAATCAGATAGCAAAGCGCATGAATGCCACAGGAAACGTCTATGCTGCCGATGTAAAGCAGGTAAAGGAGCTGATGAAAAAAGTGTGGGATACACAAAAGTCCATGCTCTCAAAACAGCCATACATGAAGCTATAAACAAAATCTGAAACCTCTGCTGGAGCAATACTGCGTTAGCTTGTTTTTCTTTATAAATCCACGAAAAAGAAACCGCAAAAAAATTTGAAAACACACAAAATTCGACATTAAAAAAGGTGTATCGTCTTGAAGTTTTTGCTTCATTTCGATACACCTTGATATGTAAATCTTCCAATATTCTTTTATCCGATACTTATGTATTTTTCGTTTTATTTTCATTCTGTATCTTTCCCCGATCTTAATGTAATTGATAAGTTGTTTCAAAACAGCGAATAAACTTTAGGTACAATAGGAAAACGGTAGCGACTTAGGCTACCGTTCCTTATCTAAAAAGTGTGCATAGCTGTCACAATAAATGCTGTTATTATATTATAGACCAGCTCGTTTTTCTTTGCATTTGATTACCACTGTATATAATCATGCGTCGTAAATTTACTTAACGCCCATCCATGAAGATATAACCATTCTCTGTACTTCACTCGTACCCTCATAAATCTCTGTAATCTTTGCATCACGCATTAAACGCTCAAACGGAAAATCTCTTGAATATCCGTCATAACCTGCAAGTTGAGCGCAACGACGTGTCACATTTGTAGCGGCTTCTGCCGCATATAGTTTACCCATAGCCGCAAGATGTGAAAATGGCTCATGATCCTGTTTTGCTTGTGCGGCACGATATACCAATAAACGGGCTGCATCAACCCTCGCCTGCATATCAGCAAGTTCAAACTGCGTAAACTGATATTGTGAAATTCTTTGTTCTCCCTGCATATGTTCCGTAACATATTTTTTGCAATGGTCAATCGCTCCCTGCGCGATCCCCAATGCCTGTGCAGCTACGCCAATACGTCCGCCATCCAAGGTCATAAGAGCCATCTTAAAGCCTTTTCCTAATTCGCCTAATAGATTTTCTTTCGGAATTTTACAGTCCTGAAAAACCAATTCATATGTGGCAGAACCACGAATCCCCATTTTCTTCTCCTTTGTTCCGAAAGTAAAGCCGGGAGTTCCTTTTTCTACGATAAAGCCGGAAATACCTCTACTGCGTTGGCTTTTATCTGCCATGGCTGTTACAAAATAGGTATCAGCATAGAATCCATTTGTAATAAAGATTTTTGAGCCATTCAGCAGCCAATAATCTCCTTTATCAACGGCTGATGTCTGCTGGTTGCCCAAGTCACTGCCCGCAGACGGTTCTGTTACTGCAAATGCCCCAAGCTTTTCCCCCTTCAGAAGCGGAACAAGGTATTTCTGCTTTTGTTCTTCTGTACCAAACTCTGAGATAGGGAAAGAGCCTAAAGAGTGATGGTCAGACAACATAACTGATGTAGTGGAACAATGTTTTGCCAATTCCTCAATTACTGCAATATATGCAAGATAGGAATGTCCGCCGCCACCGTATTCTTTCGGGTAGCAAATCCCCATCATGCCAAGTTCAGCTAACCTTTTCCTGTTTTCTTCGGGAAAACGCTCATGCTCATCAATCTCTGCCGCCAATGGCGCAACCTCATTCACACCAAATTCGTGAATGAGGTCAATTACTTTTTGCTCGTCCTCATTAAACTTGAAATTCATATATAACCTCCTTGAAAACTGATTGATATTTCCTGCCTGCTGTTTTATAATAACACAAGAAATACAATTAAAAAATTTAATAATTTCGATATCTTAATTCGATATATTGAATGTATTTAGGAGTGATAAAAGGTGAATACAAAAAGTTTGGTTACATTCAAGACAATCCTTGAAGTGGGAAGTTTTCAAAAAGCGGCGGATAAGTTAGGCTATACGCAGTCTACGGTCACATTCCAAATTAAACAGCTTGAAGAAGAACTAACTTTGAAGTTATTTGAAAAAATAGGCAGACGCATGGAACTTACACAGGCAGGAAAAGATATTATGCCTTATATTGATTTGATTTTACAGGGTACAGAGCAAATCGGTAATTACGGCAAAAGCCTGTCTGAAATATCCGGCTCATTAAAGCTGGCAATTCCAGACTCCATTTTGATATACAATATGCAGCCATTTATGCAGGCATTTACACATGAAGCTCCCAACGTGCAGCTTGTAGTCAATTCCATACAATCAGGGGAAATCAATCAGGCTGTTGCGGACGGTACTGCCGACATTGGCATAAATTGCGAAAAAGACAGTTATCCCGATAGCGTCATACATAAAAAGCTCGGCAAATATAAGGCGGTTCTTGTTGCCTCTCCTTTTGCCAATAACAATCTGCTTGATTTTATCACACCACACCAACGCAAACCGCTCAGCCTAATCTGTAATGAACCAGACGGTTATTATCAGTTGGACATGGATAAATACCTTTCCGAAAAGGATATTCTTCTTAATCCGCCCATGAAAGTGCAGAGTATAGAAGCTGTAAAAAGATGTGTTATGAATAATTTAGGAATTGCGGTTGTTCCCACTTATTCTATTGGGGAAGAATTGAAAAATGGTTCTCTTATGCCAATTAAAACGGAACTTGATGAAAAAACATATGATTCTTTTTATATTCATCATAAAAATAAATGGATAAGCCCACAAATGGAGCTGGCACTGGATTTACTGAAAAAATGTGTAGGAACAGATGGTATTTGAGAATATTGTTTTCAGATAATAATCGTTCTTTGCTTATCAAATTTTCCATTACTGACTTACAAACAATATTACGGCACCACTTCAAGCCATAATTATCAAGCAAAGTGGTGCCTTCGCATAATCTCACTATCTCCATTTTACTAATAAAAATCATTGCGGTTCAGAGCAATTGCTAATCACCTCAAATGCTAAATATTTAAGTAACGGTAATTCGTTTACAATTATTTCTTTACTAAGAGATGGAACCGCAATGTATTCTTCAACATCACCCTTAGCGTGAGCAATTGAGCATCTGTAACCATATACTCTTTCAGCTAAGGAAGAAATAATTTTTTTATCCTCTTTTGTAATATCAATTTTTAATTCTGATGAATTGCAATATTGATTTTGATATACAGAGTTTGAACATATCCATGCTTTCAATTTGGAGATATCTACCGCTCGCTGTAATACTAATTTTAATGCCTCACGTTCAGTGCACATTTTTTTATAATCGCCTAAGACTTTCCTCAATTCATTATGATCTATATTCTGGACATCTATTTTAGTTAGTTTATCTAAAAAGTAATAATTTTGAGATCTCACAAAAAAATATTCCATTACCTGATAGTAGCTAAGATATGATAACCTTTCATCTGTTGAGTTAATTGCATTTGTTAGATATAACATTGGTACTTGCTCAAATCCAGTTGAAGTAAACTGCATATTATAAACTGGACTATTTCCTTCTTTTTTAAACATTGGATCTACTTCAAATATTTTAAAGTCCATATCATATTCCATAGATACACGAAGCAATATTTCATTCACAAGAACAAGCAATTCATCTTGTGTAAAATTTTCCACATTAAATAATTGTAATGATAAATATTGTTCCTGATTTGGATATGTATGATTTATGCTACCATCCTCATTTTCATTAATGAAATATTCATAAAATGCGCTCCAAAGCAATGCACTCTTTTCCCCGATTGTTGCATTGACTTTTCCTTGATTATCCTTAATATAAATGGTTCCAGTGGAAATATAATCAAATCCTCGTATTATTTTTTTATATGTTTTCATATTACTTGGAACTATTAGACATTCATAAAAATCTGCAATCCTAATTGCACTATTGTTAATTCGTACAAAAGCATTATAAAACATAGGGCTAGTGACTCCTTGACAAACTCTCCAATCATCACCCTCTTTAAGTAAATTGATTAGGTTTGCAAATGCTTGTGTCTGAACCTTCAATATATCACGCAATTGATCATTTAAAACAATCTTTTCTCCACCAATTTCTATTTGTGATAATTTATCCACAGATAGGGAATTTGCCCATTTTTTTAATATTTCAAGATTTATATCAGCATCTCCATATAATGCCATAATTTTACCTCCTTCATACTTAAGATGAATAATTGAATTGGTTAATCAAAATTGTCTATTATTAATCATATCAAGGCTCTCACAAAAAATGGTGTAGTAGTGGTGTAGCAAGCGCCTTGCATCGCTGTGAAAGTATTGATTTTACAGGCTTCTCAGAGACTTCTCAAGATCCTGCCGTGGCAGACGAATAGTATTTTTATCATGGTTTACATATCTCCTTATATCTCGGTATAACCTGGTTTTTTCCCTTGTTTTAAGGTTTTATCTCTGACCCCAAAAACTCTCTATGCTCTATATCATAGCACACCTTGGCATATCTTGTCCCCCAAAACAGGCAAAAAAGAAGTAAAATGACCTCTTTTTTACCTATCCCAGAGGTAAATTCTTATCCGTTTACACTTCCTTTCTAAGTCTTTCTTCCAATTCTCGCATCTCCCTTTCCACGTCCTCATAATCCAAATGTGTATAGCATTGTAAGGTAGTCCTTATATCTTCGTGTCCCATAAGCTTTTGTAAAGTTTTAGGACTTACCCCATCCCTCACCCTATTCGTGCAATATGTATGCCTGCACACATGGGGCGTTATCTTTGGCAGCAGCAATATCCTGCTGGCTCATTCCTCTGGCATACATCGCCAGTACCTTATCTTCGATCCCGCTGACATCCTTTGAACGTTTTGATATCAGCTGCGGATCAAAAGAGCCATCTCTGTCATGGGGAGAATCAATCTCAACTTCGCCCATTGTAGTCCTGATACTTTTATGGGTATAACCATTTCTGCGGTCAGCAGTCTCTTTATAACCGTGATCATTTTTATCATAGCCGAGATGGCTGTTCATCTCACCTTGAAGCATAGCTTCAAACATGGGGCCGAAGATATCCCTTAATGCATCGCATCCTGCACGTCCTCCGTGCAGGTGGGCTGGTAATTGTCAATGACCGCCTGTGCGATAGCTTTACTGGCCTCGCTTCTTTTGTTTTTACGTGATGCCATAAGTGCGTTACTCATAATCCTTTCGATTCCTTTCTTTTAATATACCGCACTTCAAGTTAAAAATAAAGTATGTAAGTCTGTTACCGATAACCTACATACTTTATATTACACTCTCAGATAAACAGGAGTTTAGCGTTTTCCTGTCTTAATAAATTCTATCAGCTTTTCCACATCGTCAAAATCATCATAATCGCCAATAATTCCTTGGCGATGATATAGGATTCCTCTCTTTTCATTTTCCTCAAGGCAGTCAAGAAGGCTCTCTATCCCATATCTTTTTATAAACAATGTAAAACCATATGGCTTGATTTTGTTCAGTAAGCCTCTTTTGCAATCCATTGCACAAGCATAACAGCCCAGGAATCCCTTTTTTATGGAGCATTTTCTGTTTTCACATTGGGTGTAATCAGGGCAGTTATCCGAATAACAGCCATTACATTTTACATTTTCTGAACACAGGCAGCAAGCGAGTCCACACCTTGCAATTCCCAATTCTCGTTTCATTCTTTACCCTCCCTAAATATCAATTTACGCTTCTCATTATACAAGACATACCGCGAAAAATCTTCCTCCATTTCTTAAAATTCTTTAATTAATAATTGTCCCTACAATTACCTTTGCAATCCAAAACAGTTCCTTTATGTCTGCCGGCTGCATCTGCTCAGAAGTCCTGCCATCGCTTGTCAAGCTAATTGTCATTCGTGATACAGTACTGTCCTCAATGACTCCAACAGTCATACTACGGGGAAGCCTCGAAAATGCCAGCAAAATGTGAAGCTTTCTGTTACGGATAGGGATTTGTAAGTTGTCTTAATCAAATCCCCACGGCATTCGCCAAATGGATGCTGGCGCATCCGCTTGGCTTATTGCCCGCAGGAATAAAGTGAGGCTCCAGTCTCATAAAAAACGCAGAGCCGGCAGACTTGTGAAAAATACATCACAGTCTGTCGGCTCTCCTTATGTTCAGTAAAGCAATTCTCCCTTAAGCCAGCTCCCTCTTACGCTTCTGCCGCTTATAAATCAGAATGGCAATATACACCCCCAGAAATCCCAGAATGATTGCCACCAACACCATGGATTCTCCGGGACCACCCATCTTCACTTCCGCCCATAAACGATCCACCAGCTTGCTGGTATTTTCCGGCAGGTTCACAAATACCTCCGTGCGCTCCAGTATTTCGTCATCCGGATAATAAACGGGGCTCTCCACCATTTCTTCGTCCATATACGCCTTTGCGGCGCTCTCCGGCGTGGAATACCCCACATAATTCATGTTGGCGCCGGCAATTTCGGGATCGCACAGAAAATTGATATATGCCTCTGCCTCCGCCTTATGGCTGGAGGTGGCGGGAATGCACATGGCATCCACAAAATAATTGGTTCCTTCTTCCGGCACGACAAATCGGATGCTGTCGCTGTTCTCAACCAGAATTGCCGCGTCTCCCGAATAGTAAGGCGCTATCCACGCCTCGCTGCTCTCCATCTTGTCAAAGATCCGGTCCATGACATAGGCCTGCACCAGAGGCTTCTGCTGTTTCAGCAGAGCTGCAGCCTCAGCCCACTCCTCTTCGTCGGTGGTATTTACCGACTGTCCCAGCATGAACTGCGCAATCGCAAAGGAATCCCTGGGGTTATCGAACATCAGTATCTTACCGGCATAGCGGTCATCCCACAGGGCGGACCAGCTTGTGATCTCCTCCGCAATATAGTCCGTATTGTAAAATAAGCCCACCACTCCCCAGGTATACGGCACCGAATAGCGGCTTCCCGGGTCATAGTCAGGGTCGCGGAAGCGCTCGTCAATATACCGGAAATTGGGAATATTGGAATAGTCCAGCTCGGCAAGCATATTTTCATCAATAAGCTTGGACACCATATAGTCCGAGGGAATGATCACATCATAATCGGCTCCGCCGCCCACCAGCTTGGAATACAGCGCCTCATTGCTGTCAAAGGTTGTATAGTTGACCCTTATCCCTGTGCGCCGGGTAAATTCCTCGTTCACATCAGGAGAACCGTCCGTGCCATTGGCAATATACTCGCCCCAATTGTAAACATTAATGGTAACTCCCCTGTCCGCAGCCGCACCTTCTTTAGCTCGATCGGTTCCGCCGGAAACGGAAGGCTCCCCGGCAAGGACCGTTTGAAGCGAAGACAGACAGAGAGCCAGACAGATTACCAGGCATATATTTACTCGCAGTAAACGTTCTTTTTTCATATGTGCACTCCTATTCCTGCTTTACCATTCCTTACACCCCTTGACGCTCCCGCTCCTTATCCGCCTTCAGCTCTCTGGCATTTCGCGCATTGATAATAATCAGCAGTACCATAACCACAGCGAACATAACCGTAGAAAGCGCATTAATCTCCGGACTGATGCGCTTGCGGGTCATGGAATAAATATAAATAGGCAGAGTCTGGGTGGTTCCGCTGGTAAAGTAGCTTATCACAAAATCGTCAATGGAGAGCGTAAATGCCATGATCAGCCCGGTGACGATTCCTGGCATGATCTCCGGCAGCACCACCTTGAAGAACGCCTTCACCGGAGGGCACCCCAGATCCTGCGCCGCTTCGTAAAGGTTCGGGTCCATCTGGCGCAGCTTGGGCAGCACGGACAGTATCACGTAGGGCAGGCAGAAGGTTATGTGAGCCGCAAACAGCGTTCCCATTCCCAGACTTCTCCCGCCGAACAGTCTCACCGCGGACACAAACAACAGCATCAGCGACACACCGGTGACGATCTCCGGATTCACCATGGGAAAGTTGGTAACATTCATCATAATCCGTCTGGGCAGCCTTTTCATGGAGTTGATGCCGATAGCCGCCATGGTGCCCAGCACGGTGGACGCCGCCGCCGATACCACCGCGATAAGCAGCGTATTGCACAGAGCCTCCATTATCAGCCGATCCTCAAAAAGCTTCCGGTACCAGCGTAAGGAAAACCCTCCCCACACCGTACGGCTGGCAGTCTCCGAGTCGTTGAAGGAAAATACGATCAGCACCAGGATGGGGGCATACAAAAACAGGAAAATGAGAAAGGTGTAAATGCGTGCGCCGGCCTTTTTCATAACAGCATACCTCCTCCTGCCGCTTCTCCGTCGTCAAACTGATTCATAATGCCCATACAGATCAGAATAATCACCATCAGTACCAGCGAGACTGCCGACCCCAGATTGGGATTATAGGCGCTGCCAAGAAACTGCATATCGATCAGGTCTCCTATGAGCAGATTGCCGCCTCCCCCCAGCATTTTCGAGATGATAAAGGTACTGACCGCCGGAACGAATACCATAGTCACACCGGAGATAATACCGGGCATACTCATCGGCACCACCACCTTCAAAAAAACCTCCCGGCTGTTGGCTCCCAGATCCTGGGCTGCCTCTATCACACTCTTATCAATTTTAGTCAGCACCGAATAAAGAGGCAGGACCATATAGGGTATATAATTGTAAACCATGCCAAGCACCACCGCTCCCGCGGTGTTGATCATGTGCAGCCGGGGCAGACCCAAGGCCGTCAGAACCGAATTGATCAGGCCGGTATCCTCCAGCAGCGCCATCCAGGCATAGGTTCGCAGCAGAAAATTCATCCACATGGGCAGCATCACCAGCATTACCATTACATTCTGACGTCTGGCATTCATTTTGGAGATAATGTAAGCCAGGGGATAGCCCAGCCCAAGGGAAACCACCGTCGCCACCGCCCCCAGCCAGATGGAGCGGAGAAATACGTTGGAGTATTGCCCCACGCTTAAGATATTTTCCAGCGTAAAGCTGCCCGATTTATCCGTAAAGGCAAAATAGCCTACCAGCAGCATGGGCAGCACGATAAAGACGGTCATCCAGACCGTGTAAGGGGCGGAGAGAAATTTGGAATCAGATTTCATCGGCATCTCCCTCCTCTCCCGCCAGCGCCTCACTGGAAGCATTCCTGTCTTCTCCCATTTCATCGCTGAAGGTGCTGTAATCGCCAAACAGACCTGAATACTCCGACTTTGCCATGACGTGAATATCATTGGGGGTCAGAGAAAGCCCTATGCGGTCGCCTGTCTCGCGGCATTCCGTAGACTGTATCATCCACTTAAAGCCCGCCACATCCACAATGATCTCATAGTGCACACCCTTAAAGGTCACTGCCGTAACCTCCCCGGTGATCAGGGTGGACTCCGGCTCCACTACCTTGATATCCTCGGGCCGTATCACCACATCCACGGGAGTGTTGCTGCCAAATCCGCCGTCCAGACAATGGAAAACATGCCCGGCAAACTTCACGGAATAATCCTCCAGCATAACGCCGTCCAGTATATTGGATTCCCCGATAAAATCCGCCACAAAGGCATTCTCCGGCTCATTGTAGATATCCGTGGGAGTGCCGATCTGCTGTATCATTCCCTTGTCCATTACCACCACGGTATCAGACATGGACAGAGCTTCCTCCTGATCGTGGGTGACAAACACAAAGGTGATCCCTGTCTGCTGCTGTATTTTTTTCAGCTCCGCCTGCATATCCTTGCGCAGCTTCAGATCCAGCGCACCCAGAGGCTCGTCCAGCAGCAAAACCTTGGGTTCGTTTGCCAGCGCCCGGGCGATGGCCACCCTCTGCTGCTGCCCGCCGGAAAGCTGGCTGACGCCCCGGTGGGCATAGCCGGTCATATCCACCATTGCCAGCATCCTGTTCACGGTCTCTTTAATCTTCTTCTCACTGCAGCCCTTCAGCCGCATGCCGAAGGCAATATTATTATAGACGTTCAGATGCGGGAACAGGGCATATTTCTGGAAAATAGTGTTGACCTCCCTCTTATGCGGGGGCAGGCTTGTAATATTCCGGTCATAAAAAAAGACATCGCCCGCATCCGGTTTAATAAATCCGGCAATAGTGCGCAGAGCAGTGGTCTTGCCGCATCCGGAGGGACCTAACAGGGTGACAAATTCCCCGTCGTGTATCGCCAGATTAAAGCCTCCCAGAACCTGCTCCCCATCATAGGAAACGGTGATATCTTTTAAGGAAATAATAGTATTTTTCAATTGATGCATCTCCTTTGCGGTGGCGTGTCAGACGCGAATAAGCAGAAGCGGAAATCCTTGTCCTCCGCGAGCAGGTTGTTCGTCATATGCGCCGACTTCCTGCCGCCTGTGCAGGCATTACAGATGATTCAAGCGCATCTGACTCTGCTCGTTCGCGTAAATGAGCTGCGTGCCTGTGTTATTCACACATAACCCGACCCGGTTTTTATCTGATTGCCTCCCGCAAAGGACGGTATTTTATTTCTCGCTTTTGTAAACCGCTTGAAAACTTTGGCAAAGAAACCGAGCCGCTTTTATGGCCATACCTACCTCCGAAAGCATGACCTTTTTCAGATACAAACGCAATGAAATAACTATAAGGGATATCAGGGGGTTTTGTCAATCGTTTGACTCAATTTTCAATGTTCCTGAATATAGTTAATTCACTTGACAAAAGATAATACCCAATATATATTTCAACCAAATCACGTGTCTGATTTTAGAACGGTTAGAGCTTCAGGTACTCTACACGCCGACTTTATCTTAACTTAGCAGAAAATGCAAAGAAACGAACCTGTTTTTGCAGTATATTGAATGAGAGAGCTTTATTAATCCGCGCAGGGCAACGCCGAGGCTGTGCAACAAATTCTCAGGCTGTCAGGAAAGGAGACGCTATGGACTGGCTGAACGGGCTGAACAAGATTATGGGATATATTGAAGAAAATTTAACGGGAGAGCTGGACAAGGAAATGCTGGCGCGTATGGTGGGCTGTTCCATCTATGAATTCTCAAGAGTTTTTTCCTTTTTGACAGGAATGCCCGTCTCGGAATACATCCGCCGCAGGCGTCTGTCACAGGCCGTATTTGATATACAGTCCGGCAGGGAGAAGATTGTGGATATTGCCTTAAAATATGGCTATGAATCCCCGGCGGCCTTTACCAGAGCCTTTAAAGATCTGCATGGAACGACGCCTCTCTCTGCCCGCGGAACAGGAATCTCCCTGAAGACCTACCCTCCCATGTCCTTTTCCCTCACTGTGAAAGGCGCCCAGAGCCTGAACTTCAGAATCGAAAAAAGAAAGGCCTTTCAGATCGCCGGGTTGGCAGGCTGCGACGAAGAATGTCCGGCAGGTGACAGCCTCACACCCCTGTGGCGCACTTTTATGGAAAAATACAACTCATCCTTCTGGAACGGCGGAGGCACGAACGGCTATTATACCCCGCCCTTCTGGCAGGTAGGAGCCTATTGGTTTGAACCGGTAGACGGAAAGACAAAATCCATAATAGGGGCGGAATATAAGGGGAGAAAGCCGGAAGGAACGACGGTGGAAACCATTCCTGCCGCCACATGGGCCGTATTTTCCATCACCTCCCCCACGGGGATAGAATATGTGCCTGCCGCTTACGCCAAAATTATGACGGAGTGGTTTCCGGCAAGCCGATATCGGAGGGATGAGCAGACGCCGAGCCTTGAGGTTTTTCCGGAAGGAGATGCCGCTGAAAAAGGCTACACATGGGAGATCTGGATACCAATCATAGCTTCTTAAACAGGAAAGAGAGGAAACAAACGAATGAATGAAACAGTCTATCAGCCCTATCTGGAAACCAGCGTATATACATACCCGGGAGCGTACAGGGAATATTTGGTCTCGCTGCCGGACGATATCCCGGCTCTGGGCAAGCTGATCTGTGATCAGCTCACTCACCCCACACTGCTGTACACGCCTCCCTCACCTTATCTGGAGGATACCTACTTCGGGAAGTTTTCTTCCTATCCCAAAGAGCGCTTCAAGGATGAGGACGAGCTGTTTGTCACCACTGCGGCTATGGTGGCGGAGATCTTCCGTTTGGATGAACGCGGCTTTGCCACCGGAAAGGATGTGACAAAAAGGATTACCGTGTCCTGCCGCCACGCCTCCGTATTGTTCAGCGCGATCCTGAAAGCCAAGGGGATTCCCTGCCGCTCAAGGGCAGGCTTCATTGATTTCGGAAACGACGGCGACTGCTACATAGAGCATTGGGTAAACGAGTATTGGAGCTTTGCAAAAAACCGGTGGATACTTGTTGATGTGGACGGGTATTACGAATATGAGCGGCGGTTTGGCTACAGCCAGTTTGACCTGCCTCGCCGCAAATTTCTTACCGCCTCGGATGCCTGGCTTGGTCTGAGGGACAATACATTAGATAAAAAAATAAAGCTGTTCTCACAGGAGCCGGATATTTCGGAGGGAGTCTGCGGATATCTGTTTATGGACTTCCACTCGCTGATGAACAACGAAATATTTTATTCCCATCAGCCAAAATATCTCCGCCGCCGGTTTCATCAGCTGAGCCTGGAGGAATTGGCGGAGCTTGACCAGCTTGCCCTTCTGATATTGGAAAGCCCCGATATGGTCATTCACAAAAAGCAGGAGCTTATGGAGCGACACGAAAAATTTTTTATCCTGACAAACAGCAATATGGATGAGCTTGAATCTGCTTTATCGCAGAGCTGACCTTTTATTCAGATCATGGATGGCGCAGTCCGGCAGACCCCTTGAGCCTCTGTCCTTACCGCCTCCTGCCGCCCTCACAGCAGCTCCTTCAGCAGCCTGTTCACCTCTGCCGGGTCCGCCTTTCCCTTCATCGCTTTCATGGTCTGCCCTACAAGGAAGCCCAGCGCCCTGTCCTTGCCGCTGCGAAAGTCCTGCACAGACTGCGGATTATCCGCAATGACCTTCTCTATGGTCCTGCGCAGGGCTCTCTCGTCATTTACGGTTCTTAAGCCCTTTTCCTCCACATATTTCTCGGGATCAATATCCTCTCTGAACATTACCTCGAAAACTTCCTTTGCCACGGTGGAGTTGACCGCCCTGCTCTCCGTAAGCAAAATCAGCTTTGCCAGATTTTCCGGCGAGAACCTGATATCCTCCGGGTCAAGTTCATTTTCCTTTAACAGGCGCAGCGTCTCCCCCATGAGCCAGTTAGAAACCTTTTTGGGCTGATTGCAAAGGGCCGCTGCCGCCTCAAAAATATCTGCCATTCTCTTGGAGCCTGTAATAATATCGATATCATAATCGGGAATATCAAACTCCTTTTTGTACCGCTTCCTCTTTTCAGTGGGAAGCTCAGGCTGTCTCGCGCGGATCTCCTCCAGAAATTCATCGCTTATGCTGACAGGCGTCAGGTCAGGATCAGGAAAATAACGGTAATCCTGGGCATCCTCCTTGGAGCGCATGGCATAGGAGACCTCCTTTGCGTCATCCCAGCGCCTTGTCTCCTGCACCACGCATTTCCCCGCTTCCAGCAAATCGATCTGGCGGTTTTTCTCGCTCTCGATCGCCCGCGTTATGGCCCGGAAGGAATTCAGATTTTTCATCTCCGTGCGGGTGCCAAGCTCCGCCGTGCCGACCTGGCGGACGGACAAATTTACATCCGCACGCATGGAGCCCTCCTGAAGCTTACAGTCACTGGCTCCCAGGTATTGAATAATCAGCTTAAGCTTCTCAAGATATGCGATAACCTCCCGGGCGGTCCGCATATGGGGCTCAGATACAATCTCTATCAGAGGTACGCCGGAGCGGTTATAGTCCACCAGCGTACAATCCTCCCGTTCGTCGTGAATCAGCTTACCCGCATCCTCCTCCATATGGATCTCATGGATGCCCACCCTCTTTTCGCCCTCCTCCCCCTCGATCTCCACATACCCGTTCCTGCAGATGGGAAGATAGAGCTGGGAGATCTGATAATTCTGGGGATTATCCGGATAAAAATAGTTTTTCCTGTCAAATCTGCAATATCTTGCGATATCGCAGCCCGTGGCAAGCCCCACGGCCACGGCGTACTCCAGCACCTTTTTGTTCAGCACAGGCAGCGCGCCCGGCATACCGGTGCATACGGGGCAGGTATGGGAATTGGGCCTGCCCCCAAACTCCGTGGAGCAGCCGCAGAAAATCTTGGTTTTTGTGGCAAGCTCCACATGAACCTCCAGCCCTATTACGGTCTCGTATAATCTTGACATTTTTTCTCCTGTTTCCAGCTGCCGCCTGGGTCAGCTTATCCCATTCTCTACACTCCCGCACTCTGTTCCCTCAAAAGCTGCTCACAGGTGTACGCTGCCTGAATCAGCCTTTTCTCCTGAAAGCAGTCTCCGATCAGCTGCAGCCCGATGGGCAGCCCGCGGCTGTCCGTCCCGCAGGGAATACTGATTGCGGGCAGCCCTGCCAGATTCACGGACACCGTATAAATATCACCCAGATACATCTTCACCGGATCGGACAGGGTTTCCCCAAGCCTTGGCGCCGTAGTGGGTGCCACCGGGCCCAAAATACAGTCATACCGTGCGAAAGCCTGGTCAAAGGCCTTTTTTATCATTGCCCTCACCCGCAGCGCCTTCAGGTAATAGGCGTCATAATAGCCGGAGCTCAGGACAAAGCTTCCCAGCATGATGCGGCGCTTTACCTCCGCTCCAAAGCCCTTTGAACGGGTCCTTTTGTACATTTGATGCAGCCCCTCCGCGCTTTCGTCGCGATAGCCGTATTTGATGCCGTCGAAACGCTCAAGGTTCGAGCTCGCCTCCGCCGCCGCAATGGTATAGTAAGCAGGAATCCCATAATCCACAAGGCTTAATTCAAATTCCTCCACAATGGCGCCCTCCGATTTTAAAAGCCTGGCCGCGTTTAAAACCGCCTTCCTCACCTCTTTGCCAAGCCCCTGCCCGAAATAATCCCCGGGAATCCCTATGCGCATTCCCTTTACATCCTTTATCAATGCCGCGGTAAAGTCCGTGCCCTCCCTTTTGACGGAGGTGGAATCCTTGGGGTCATGGGACGCAACCGCCTCCAAAACCGCCGCGCAGTCCTCCACATTTTTTGTGAGAGGGCCGATCTGGTCCAGCGAGGAGCCATAAGCGATCAAGCCGTATCTGGAAACGGTTCCATAGGTAGGCTTCATTCCAACCACGCCGCAATAGGAAGCCGGCTGCCTGACGGAACCGCCGGTATCGGAGCCCAGAGCAAAAAAACATTCTCCTGCGGCAACCGCGGCGGCAGAGCCTCCGGAAGAACCACCGGGTACATGCTCCGGATTATGCGGATTCCTCGTCACGCCGAACGCGGAGGTCTCCGTGGTGGAGCCCATGGCGAACTCGTCCATATTGGTTTTCCCGATGATGACCGCACCCGCCCTTTCCAGGTTCAAAACCGCCTCCGCAGAATATGTGGGTATAAAGTTTTCCAGTATCCTGGAGGCACAGGTGGTCCGTATCCCCTCTGTACAGAGATTGTCCTTGACCGCCGCCGGAACGCCTGCCAAGGCTCCCGTAAGCTCCCCCGCATCGATCCTTTTCTGAACCTCCCGCGCCCTTTCCAGCGCTCCCTCCCGGTCTGTCGTCACATAGCAGTGACAGACCCTCTCCGATTGCTCCATTTGGGAAAGCACTGCCCACACTGCCTCCAGCGCAGTGGTTTTCCCCTCCTTAATTGCCCTGCCAAGCTCCACCGCGCTCAAACTCAAAAGCTCCCCGTCCTTCATTCCGCTCCCTTCGTTCCGGTTAAATTATACCGGCTCCTGCTTTGTTTTCTTCCGCATTATATCCGTCATTCCTGGCTGAAGGTTTTTGGCGCCACAAACATATGCTCCTTTTGGCTGGGCGCATTTCGCAGGATCTTTTCACTCTCGTCGCCGTTTGTGACTCTGTCCTCCCGAAACACGTTCTGCACCGGAAATATATGGGGCACAGGCTCTACGCCTGCTGTGTCCAGTTCGTTCAGCTTGTCGATATAATCCAGCATCCTGCCCATATCCTTCTTTGCCGCTTCCTTTTCATCGCCGGAAAGCTCCAGCTTGGCGAGAATACCCACATATTCTATTGTCTCGTCACTGATAATATTTGCCATCGTCCTCCCCTTTCCGCGCTCTGCGCCTGCCCTCCGGGCGTCCGTCAGCTTCTGCTGACATTTTTCCCCTGAATGTCCGTGTGCATAAAAAAGCCCCGAAACACAGCTCTAACTGCATTTCGGGACGAATGTCTAAGCCACGTCCGCGGTACCACCCGCATGGATTAACCGTGCCTTCCACACAGAAGCAGCTTCTTTCAAAGGCATGCCCGCAGAAACATAACCGGGTTGTCCACGCCTGCGCTTAACCCATGCAGCAGGGCTGCCCCGGCGCGGGGTTTTGCCGTGACCTTACCGCCCCATAAGCCCTCCCCTGTTCAAGCATCCTTCTAAGGAGTGTACCTCATAAAGCGTCTGCCGCCAGCACGCTCAGCCGGTGACGCCGGCTTCCTGTGCTTCTCCCGAAAAGAGTCTCCTTCACCGCATTTTCAATATGTGAGAATCCTATCATACTTTGTTTTATATCGCAAGATTTGTTTTATATCACAAGATTTGTTTTATTAAACAAAACTTGTTTTTTACGCAAGATTTGTTCCAAAACGCACGAACAAATGGCCGGACTTTACATTCCTTTTATTCTGTCCACTGCCTCCACGGTATTTTCATAGCTTCCGAAGGCGGTCAGCCTGAAATAACCCTCGCCGCTTGGACCGAAGCCTGAACCGGGTGTTCCCACCACATGAACTGTCTCCAGAAGCCTGTCAAAGAATTCCCAGCTGGTCATTCCGTCCGGGGTTTTCAGCCAGATGTACGGCGCATTGACTCCCCCGGAGACGGTGTAGCCGGCTTCTCTTAAACCGTGATATATATATTTTGCATTGTTCATATAATAGGCAACCTGTTTTTTGAGCTGCTCCTTTCCCTCCTGAGAATAGACCGCCTCACCCGCGCGCTGTACAATATAAGGGGCGCCGTTGTACTTGGTTCCGTGACGCCTCGCCCACAGAGAATGCAGCGCCGTACCGCCGCACCTTAAATCCTTAGGCACAACGGTAAAGCCCAGCCTCACGCCGGTAAAACCTGCGTTTTTAGAAAAGGAGCGCAGCTCGATGGCACAGTTCCGGGCGCCTTCGCACTCAAAGATACTGTGGGGTATATCCGGCTCGGAAATATATGCCTCATACGCAGCGTCATAGATAATGACCGCTCCCACCCTGCACGCATAATCCACCCACTCCTGAAGCTTGCGTCCGGTGATTGCAGCGCCGGTGGGATTGTTTGGAAAGCACAGGTAAATCAGGTCCGGCGTCTCGCCGGGAAGCTCCGGAGTAAAGCCGTTATCCGCCGTACAGGGCATATAGACCACGTTGCTCCACGTTCCCTTCAGCTTGTCAAAGGCTCCCGCCCTTCCTGCCATCACATTGGAATCCACATAGACAGGGTAAACGGGATCACAGACCGCAATACGGTTGTCGGTGCTGAAAATCTCCTGAATATTGCCGGAATCACATTTGGCGCCGTCGGATATAAATATCTCGTCCGCCGCAATGTTACAGCCTCTCGCCTTGTAATCATTTTCCGCGATTGCCTTTCGCAGGAATTCATATCCCAGATCCGGCGCATAGCCGCGAAAGGTTTCCGCCCTGCCCATCTCGTCCACCGCATCGTGGAGCGCCTGAATAATTGCCGGCGCAAGAGGCTGCGTCACATCCCCGATACCGAGACGAATGATTTTTTTGTCAGGATTTGCCGCACCGTATGCGTTCACCTTTTTTGCAATAGTGGAAAAAAGATAGCTTTCAGGCAGCTTCAAATAATTTTCGTTTATTTTGTACATAGAACTCTCCCTTCTGGCCAAGGCCCGCAAATCAGAAACATACACAAATAATTTTTAAAGGACCGGAAGGGACGCCGCCCCAGGCAAACCCGTTCGCTTGGCGTTCCTCAGTGTACCTTCCGGTAATTTCCGGCTGCGCTATGCCGGATGCAGTCCCCCTGACTGCCTGGGATTTATATACACACCTCTCCCTCAAACACCGTTTCGGCAGGACCTGTCATATATACAAGATCATTCTCCCGGTCCCACTCGATCTCCAATTCCCCTCCCAGCAGTCTGACGGTCAGCTTATTTTCCGTCAATCCGTTCAATACGCATGCCACCGCCACCGCACAGGCTCCCGTTCCGCAGGCAAGGGTCTCCCCGGTTCCCCGCTCCCAGACGCGCATAAACACATTTCTCCTGTCGATCACCTCCACAAACTCCGTGTTTGTACGCTTGGGAAATCTGACATGATTCTCAAAATCCGGACCGATTTTTTCCAGGACAAGCTCGTTCACCCCCTCCGTAAAGATAACCGCATGGGGGTTTCCCATGGACACACAGGTCATGTGATACTCCTTGCCGTTTACCAGAATCGGCGCGTCTACCACCTGCTCTCCCTCCGCCTCCACAGGAATCCGCGCCGGTTCCAGAACCGGGCTGCCCATATTGACGCGCACCTTTTTAACAACGCCCCTGTCGTCCGCCAGACCTGGGGCCTTCTCCACTGTCAAGTCCAGATATTTGATCTTTCCGGCGCTGACCACCGTGATATGCCTGGAGTCCGTCAATCCCTTGTCATAGACAAACTTTGCCACGCAGCGGATGCCGTTGCCGCACATTTCCGCCCTGGTTCCGTCCGCGTTGAACATCTCCATCTCAAAATCGGCTTCAGCAGAGGGGTTAATAAAGATAACACCGTCTCCGCCAATGCCAAAATGCCTGTCGCTTAATCTCCTCACAAGCGCAGGCTTTTCCTCCTGTGCCGTTTTTTCCGTAAAGCCGTTGACATAGACATAATCATTGCCACAGCCCTGCATCTTTGTAAACCGCATAATACCCTCCTGTTTATTGTTTTTAAAACGGCTCAGTTCTCCTGTCATTTAATTGTCTGCGCCGTCTGCCTTCTTGTAAATCGTATAATACCTGCCTGTTTATTGTTTTCAAAACGGCTCAGCTCTCCTGTCATTTAATTGTCTGCGCCGTCTGCCTTCTTGTAAATCGTATAATACCTGCCTGTTTATTGTCTTCAAAACGGCTCAGCTCTCCTGTCATTTGATTATGTGCGCCGTCTGTGCTGTCTGCCTTCTCAATGTAAACAATATAAATACTATAATTTCAATCCTTCTGCCCCCCAATGAATTTCCTTAAATGCAGTACACATACATGAATACATTCCGGGACGGCAGTTCAGAGGCCGGTATTTCTCTCTGGAACCTCTGCGCACGCGTCTTATGCACGAAAAAAGGGCGGTCTTACTCCTCCGGTAAGAACGCCCCTGTCCTGCGTCTAAATATTACCGCCAAAGCCTGTGCCTGTCAATGCGAAATCAGACATATTTTCCGATTCCGCCACATATTTATTATATAGACAAATACATAACAAGAACTAAAGGGGAATATGATGAGTGCAAAAACTAAAATTGTCGTACTTCACATGAAAGAACTGATTTATACCGGAATCTTTGCGGCGCTGGGGATTCTGTTCATAGCCCTGCTGATCATGATGTTCTTTCCGGGCGAAAAGGAAAATGACACGCCCGTCCAGGAACCGTCTGTCACAGAAACGGCTGCTCTCTACATACCCGGCATTTACACCACAGAGCTGGTATTGGGAAATCAGTCCATCGACGTGGAGGTCATCGTGGATAAGGCTTCCATTACCTCTATCCGCCTGGTAAATTTAAACGATGCTGTCACCACCATGTATCCGCTGCTGCAGCCGACCTTTGACTCCATCTGCGAGCAGGCTCTCACGCTGCAGTCCCTGGACGGCATTTCCTACACCTCCGAAAACAAATATACCTCTCTCGTGCTTTTGGAGGCAATACAGCACTCCTTAGACAAAGCCGCCGGGCAGAACAAAATAAACTGAAACAAAAATACGGAAAGCAAAATTTCTATAGCTTCTCCGCCTCTCCAAGCCACAGACTTTCGCTGGCATCGGATGGCATACGCAGATCTCCTCTGGGCGAAAGAGCTACGCTTCCCACCTTGGGTCCGTCCGGCAGACAGGAACGTTTAAACTGCTGCCGGAAGAACCTGCGGTAGAAGGTCTTCAGCCACTTTAAAATTGTCTCGTCCCCATACTGCCCTTTAAACGCAAGCCTTGCCACCCGGTAAATCTTGGCAGGAGGAAAGCCGCAGCGCAGCATGTAATAAAGAAAGAAATCATGAAGCTCATAGGGACCCACCAGATCCTCCGTCTTCTGGACAATCTCCCCGTCCACCGGAGGCAGAAGCTCCGGGCTGACCGGCGTTTCCAGCACATCACCCAGAATATCCGAAAGCTCACCCACTCCAAAATTATCCGAATAATACCGCACCAGATGGCGTACCAGGGTTTTGGGGACACCTGCATTGACCCCATACATGGACATATGGTCTCCGTTGTAGGTGGCCCACCCCAAAGCCAGCTCCGACATGTCCCCCGTACCTATCACCAGCCCGTTGACACGGTTTGCCACATCCATGAGCACTTGCGTCCTCTCTCTCGCCTGCCCGTTTTCGTAGGTCACGTCATGGTTGTCCGGGTTCTGACCGATATCTCTGAAATGAACCGTGACCGCTTCCCTGATATCTATTTCTTCCAGAGTAGTTCCCAGCGCCCTCGCCAGCCTGCAGGCGTTTTCATAGGTTCTGTCTGTGGTTCCAAAGCATGGCATCGTTACCGAAACGATTCCGCCTCTGTCCAATCCCAGCAAGTCAAAGGCTCGCACAGTCACAAGCAGGGCAAGAGTGGAATCCAGCCCTCCCGATATGCCCACGACGGCAGTGGAAAGCCCTGTGTGCTCCAGCCTCTTTTTTAGGCCATAGGACTGGATGGACAAAATCTCCTCACAGCGCAGCCTGCGTTTTTTCTCGTCTCCCGGAACAAACGGCATACAATTGAAGGTACGCGCAAGCTCCGTCTCCCCCAGTGTCAGTCGAAAGGGTACCACCGTGTAATTTGACCGGGTATTTTTGCCAAAGGCTCCCACACGCCGTCTCTCATGATTTATTCTCTGAACATCGATATCCCCGTAAACCGTCGTACCCTGAAAACGCTTTGCCTGCGCCAGAATCGTACCGTTTTCCGCAATCAGATTATGCCCGCCGAAGACTAAATCCTGCGTGGACTCGCCCTCTCCCGCAGAGCTGTACACATAGCCGCAGATCATCCTTGCGCTGGCAGACTTTACCAAAAGCTCCCTGTACTCATCCTTCCCCACCGTCTCATTGGAGGCGGAAAGGTTGGCGATGACCGTTGCCCCTGTCAGCGCATGGCTGGTACAGGGGGGATTTGCCACCCAGAGATCCTCGCAGATTTCAACGCTTATGACCAATTCCCGCAGATTTTGGCAGGTAAACAGGATATTGGTGCCAAAGGGAACAGACTGTCCCTCATATATATACGGAACCGGCTCGGCATTGCCCTCGGAAAAATGACGTCCCTCATAAAACTCCCCATAGGAAGGAATATTCGCCTTGGGAACAAAGCCCAGTACCCTGCCGTTCCAAAGTACCGCCGCCACATTATACAGGGCTCCGTCCCTTTCCATAGGCAGACCGACAGCCACCAGCGCATCCTTATCCCGGGTGGCTTCCACTATTTGGGACAGCCGGGATAAAGCCTCCTCCAGCAAAGCCGTCTGCAAAAACAGATCTTCGCAGGTATAACCTGTCAGACACAGCTCCGGAAACACGATAATTTTTGCCCCCGCCGCGTATGCCTCCTCCAGCTTCTCACAAATCTCCCCCGCGTTATGGGCCGGGTCAGCGACCTTGATTTTGGGCGTCACTGCCGCCACCTTCACAAATCCATGCTTCATTTTGTGCGCCGATATCTCCTTTCCTGCCTTACCGATTTTTCCAGGATAATTCCATTGGATTGCTGCCATGCCGCTCACAATTCTATTTTCTTATTTATTTTCTTCTACTTTGCAAGCAATTTCTTCAGCTCGTCCACGCCGAACTTATAGCCTGTATTACAGAAATGGCAATTTACCTCTATCTCCTGTCCTTCGTCTATCATATCCTGCATTTCCTTTTTGCCAAGGCTGATCAGAACCTTCTCTATCCTGTGCCTGCTGCAGTTACAGCTGAACGCCGCAGGCATAGTGTCCGTTATCTCCGGCTCCAAGCCCTCCAGAATAATCTCCAGCATCTGCTCCGGCGTGTTTCCCGCATCCAGCAAGGAGGTCACGGAATCAAGCCTTCCCAGGTTCCGTTCCAGTCTTTCAATAACCGCCTCCTCCGCAAAGGGCATCAGCTGAACGATAAAGCCTCCCGCCTGTTTGACGGTGTTGCCGCGGTTCATCAGAACACCGAGCCCCACCGAGGAAGGAACCTGTTCGGATGCCGCAAAATAATATGTCAGATCCTCGGCAATCTCACCTGTCTGAAGTAAAGTCTGCCCGACATAGGGCTCCTTTAATCCCATATCCTTGACAACGGAAAGCATTCCCTGCCCAAGGGCGGCGGATACGTCCAGCTTGCCGCTTGGCTTTGCCGGCACAATCACATCCGGCACCACAGCATAGCCCTTGACACATCCCCTTGCGTCTGCCGTCACGGTTGCTCCCTTCATGGGGCCGTCGGACTTAATCTGCAGGGTAAGTAAGTCGTCGTCTCCCTTCAGCATGCTGCCCATCATGACTCCCGCGCTCAAAAGACGCCCCAGCGCCGCCGTCACCACGGGGCTGGTATTGTGTATCTCCCTCGCCCTCTCCACCAATTCCCTTGTAGTACAGGCAAAGGCCCGAATCTGTGCGTCGGCAGCAACCGCCCGCACTATATAATCTGCCATATCCGCAGCTCCTCCTTCCCCACGCCGGCACGGCATGCCAATCAGACCGCAAAACCTCTGAGAGCCGTCAGGTATTTTTGCCGTGTTCTCCCGCAACCACATACACACGCTCGCTCTCTGCCGTCACCGCTTCCCCGGTGTCCGCATCAAGCAGCTCTATCAAAACCATTCCGGACCGCTCCACCAGCTCACGGATCTTTTCCACAGTGTACCCCCTCTGGTAATGCGTTTCCGTAAACCTGCGGAACCTGTCTACATCCTCCCTGACAAACACCGTCAGATCATATTCGTTGATTTCCTCCTCCGGGTCATACAGATTCTCCCAGATAAAACTGCAGTCTTCCCGGTTCTCCGCTATGGTAGTATTGCCGATTACCTGACGATACTTGTATTCCGTGTTGAAATCAAAGATAAAAATGCCTCCCGGATAGAGATAATTGTTTACCAGAGAAAATACCTCTAGCAGCTCGTCATCCTCCAGAATATAGTTCAGGGAATCGCAGACGCTGAACACCGTTCCCACGGTGCTGTACAGCTCCAGCTCACGCATATCCTGAAGAAGATACAGGATTTCCGCTCCGCTCTCCGCCTTCTTTTTCATGGCAATATTCAGCATGGGCTCCGATACGTCCACACCGATCATGTCATAGCCCTTTTGATACATCAGCTCTGTCAGCGTCCCTGTTCCGCAGCCCAGATCCACCACCAGATTCCGCTCGGAGGCAAGCATATCCTCCACATCCCGCTCCGGCTTTGATATGCCGTATTTTCTTATCAAGCCGTCAAGCCTTTCCCCCCACCCTTCGTAAGGGGTATCATCCATAAGCTCGTCATATACCTCCGCAAAATCCTGATACATGATATCCTCCCTGCCGCCGTCCGGTCCTATTCTCCCAGCTTATACGCCACGAAGAATCCCACCACAAGCGCCAGAACGCCCGTTATAGCGCTGAATGCTGTAACAGCCGGAAATTCCCCCATCAAATAAATGGCAAAGGGAGACGCCACAATCAAACCGATAATTGCATAATATGCGTACAGAGGAAATTTCTTAAAAATAATCTCCACAAGCTTTGCAATGGCAAAAACACCTATCACAATGCCGATGCCGAAGGGCACCAAAATACCCAGTCCGGTAAGGATGCCGTCCATGTCCATTGCCGCCAGAGACGTAAAAAAGCTTTTAATAGCGTCCAGTATGGGCTGATAAAATCCCATCAGCATCAAAACCATGGAACCGCTGACGCCGGGAATAACCATGGTTGCGGAAGCAATTATACCGGTGCCCAGAAGCTTCAGCACATTCACAAGACCAAAGGACAGATCTGCCGCATTGCCCTCGGTCTCACCTATTATTGCCGTGCCTACCACCAATGCAAAAAACAAAAGTGCCGTAATAATATGTCCCACCCTAGGCATGCCGCCCTTGAGCTTTTTCAGAATGGCGGGCAGACCTCCCAATATCAGCCCTACAAATAAGAGATTTGTCTGTATAGGAATATTCTCAAACATTTCGCTCAGAACAAAGGAACTCGCCGCGATGGCCACAAGCATTCCTATACCTATGGGGAGCACAAACATAACGCTCTTTTTAAACTCGCTGAACAAATGGGTAATGCAGTGTATCAGCTTGTCATAAATACCCATGGCCACCATCATAGTGCCGCCGCTGACACCGGGAACAATGTTAGCAATTCCGATTACCATACCCTTTAAAATACTCTTGATCATTGTATTATTCTCCTAACCTGCTTTATTTTTATTATATCGACATATGATGCCGCTGATGCCCCATTTTAAATATTTAAATGAATCCTTTGCTCTTTATTCCCTTTTTGTTTCCGCGAGATAATCCCTTAAAAATGCTATAAGCCTGTCCATTTCCCCGTCCGTTCCCACAGTTATGCGCAGATAATCCGAGATTCTTGGCTTATCCCAGTGCCTCACATAAATGTCCTTCTGCCGCAGCGCCTGAAAGATTTTCTGCGCGGGAATTTCCTTATGGGAAGCAAAAATAAAATTGGCGCTGGAATCAGGAAAGGTAAAGCCAAGCTCCTTCAGCTCTCCCTTGACACGCTCTCTTGTGGCGATAATCCTTGCAGTGGTGGCCTTAAAATAAGCGTCGTCCCTGACCGCCTCCACTCCCAGCACCTGTGCGGGAAGATTCATGGTATAGGAGTTAAAGGAATACTTCACATCGTTCAGATAGCCGATCAGCTTCTCGTTTCCGATGCAGAAGCCGATACGCAGCCCTGCCATTGCGCGGGACTTGGAAAAGGTCTGCACAACCAGAAGGTTATCGTACCTCTCAATAAGCGGCAGGGCACTGACTCCTCCGAAATCTATGTAAGCCTCATCCACAATGACTACCACATCCCTGTTTGCCCGAACGATCTCCTCCACCCTGTCAAGGCTCTCCAACAGACCGGTAGGAGCGTTGGGATTTGGAAAAATGACTCCGCCGTTAGGCTGCTTATAGTCCTCAGGACGTATATGCCAGCTTTCATCCAAAGCGCAGGTCTTATAGGGAATCCGGTACAGCTCCGCCCACACATCATAAAAGGAGTAGGTCACATCCGGAAACAAAACAGGCTCCTTCCCGTTAAAAAACGTCAGGAAGGCCATGGAAATCACATCGTCCGAGCCAACCCCTACGAATACCTGGCCGGGCTTTACACGATAGTATTCCGCCAGGGCCTCCACCAGCGGCGCGGTATGGGCATCCGGATAAAGACGCAGCCTGTCGCAGTCAAGCTGTGCCGCCAGCTTCTGTACGCCGGGCGCCGGTGGATAAGGGCACTCATTTGTATTTAGCTTGATCATGCCCGGCTTATTTGGCTGCTCACCTGCCACATAGGGCACAACCCTTCTTATATTTTCTTCCCATTTCATGTTCTGTACCGCCCAGGCGTTACGCCTGCCTTTCTTCATGGACTGCCATTTCCTTCCGATAATTTTGGGCTTGCTCCGGACAGCCAAGCGCGTCATAGCAGCGTGTCAGCCCCTCCAGCCCCTCCATGCCGCCCGCATGGATATTCAATACTGGCTGGGTTTCATATACCGCGTTATAGTACCAGATCACAGCCTCCTCGTAATCCCGGTGCTCCTCATAAAAATGCCCCAGCTCACAGCAGATTTCCGAGCATTCCTCTCCGGCAAGCCCCTTCGACGTATATTTCAAAAAGGTAATCATGTCCCCGGAAAGCCGCGCCGCCTTTGCCGCCACACAGCACGCCTGCGCCACCTCAAAACTGTCGCGCTCCAAATCCGCCGCGGCGGCTGCAAAATACGGCAAAGCCCTGACAAGGTCTCCCTTGTCTCCTGCTATCATAAGCTCCCTTGCATAAAGATCAAACAGCCTTTTAGACAGCCGCAGACCGCTGCTGCAGTACCTGTGGAACAGAGCCAGATCGCGCTTGGCATGGCTTTCCTCCTGCAAATGCGTTATCACAATATCGCTGTCATAAACCACCGGCTCCAGACGCACAGTCTCATGAATGGGCGACTCCCACACAAAATCCCTTTTGCGCTTAAAAAGCTTGGGACGATACTCCTCATCAAAATTATATACCGCGCCGTACTGCAGCTGATTGCTGTACTTCATCTGCACAATCTCAATTTCAGGCAGCAGCGTCGCCTTAAGCTGCAGGAAACGCTCCCTGTTCTCCGCTGAAAGCACCTCGTCCGCATCCGCCGAATATATATAGTCCATCTGCGCCTTGGAGAAAGCAAAATTCCTGGCCGCACTAAAGTCATCTATCCATTGAAAATCATAGATCCTTTCGGTATATCTGCGCGCAAGCTCCTTGGTTGCATCCGTGGAGCCCGTGTCCACGATCACAATTTCATCCACCAGATCCGCTACCGTACTCAGACATCTGTCCAGTACCTTTTCCTCATTCCTTACTATCATACACAGGGAGACAGTTATCATATAAATCTCCGTTCTCTATCATGTCCACGGCAAATCAGCCCTTAAAATACGCCGCAGGCTTCAGCTTTCTACCATATTAACGTATGCCGCGCTTAAAACCATCTCATATCATATCAAAAAGAAGATAAAGACACAACCATTAACCTTCAATTTTTTCTATTTTTTGGTTTTGCTGCTGACTCCCCTATTGCCCACGCCACAGGACAAGTAAATCAGTATTAGAAAATTTTTTACACCGGTCTCACAAACGTCCCCCGCGGCACAGGGCAAGCGTCATCCAAAATGCGGCAGTAATGTATGGAAGAAAAGGAACCGGCCGGCGCAAATTGCCTTTTTGATTTATGTTGCGGCAGAACAGCTGTACCGCAAAAAGCAGCAGGTAGGCAAGCAGCATATGCGTCAAAAAGCCTCTCACGGACATTCCCAAAAGCGTCTCTGCAAGCGAACAGACGCAGAAGGCATAGCTGTCCGCAATGCCAAAGATACGCCCCCTCAAAAGCAGCTGCAGCCCCACAAAAACAAACAGCCACCCCAGCACATCGGCATTTACGGACTGACTCTCCATAAGCGCACTGCGGCGGCAACAGAAAAGTGCCAATGCCGCCGCCAGAAAAATCCACCATGTAAAATTATACACCTGGCAAAGCAGACTGTCCGTCACGCAGGCAAGCAGAAGACTGCCTCCAATAATCTCCCACAAAAACACCTCGTACCCCGATCCGCTCCCTGTAAACGCCATTATACAGGCAAGCTCCGCAGCCGCTCCCGCCAGAATCCATCGCCCGGAAGCCGCCTTGAGAGGCAGCGGTTCATCCAGCCTGCCGATTAGAAAAATCCCCAAGGTAACAACTGTCAATATCACCCTCTCAGCCTCGTTCTGATCTCATCCAGTATGCTGTCCTTTACCCGAATGGTACGAATTGCGGGATGGGCCTCCAGCTCCCTGTCTCCCTTATACACGCGAACCGTAATTTCATAGGCACTTCCCTCGTCCGCATAAAGGGGAATCATAAATTGTATTTTTTTATCCTCCCGATAGTCGGCATATCCCTTATAATCATAGGTTTGGCTGTATCCCGAAAGAAAATCGGGAAATTCTACCTCTACCTTGTCTACATATCCCCACGCCGTTATGGAAAGTATGCCGCTCTCCCCCCGTTTAAACACAGGGTCATGGGGCGCAAGTATCCGCTCCACCTCTGCCTCTAAAGCAAATTCTGTCACATACCGGCTCTCTCTGACCTGGTTTCCCACATTATCTGACGCATAGCATGTCACCACAAAATCCCCGCTGAAAACAGGCTCATCCACTGTAATTTCCACCCGGATAACACCATTCTCATCTGGCGTGTATACCTTTTTGCCGAAATTATCCAGATTCTCGACCTGCAGATAAAATTCCCTGACGCCGGACAGCTCGTCCGAAGCCCTTGCCTCTATTATCAAGCTTTCGTTATTTCTGTCAATCAGCTCCCTTGACTCTAATTCCTCCAAGCCGGTAATGACCGGCGCCTCTCCGTCTGCGACAAGCTGCAGGGCGTGGGCCGCATCCTGCTCCCACACCGAATATACGACTCCGTCCGGAGTGCTGGCTCCCGCCACCGGGGTCACGGTGACGGTTTCACCGCTCCATGCGCCGTCCATCGTAAACGCCTGATAAAAATGAACATTCCGCGCCTGATTGCTGCGGCTGGCTCCAATGTACATGGCGTCCTGCAAAATGAGCTGCCCCTGCTCCTGACGGACGAATGAAGCGCCGTTCAGAATATCTCCGGAGCCCAGGGGCATGCTTAAGGGCAGCTTTGTGCTGTGCCTTTGCGCCATATCCTCCTCGTCACTATATCTGATATCAAATATCTGATGATCGATCTGATAATTTTCCCTTGCCTCCCCGTCAAGAAAGGAGGAAAAGGAAAGCAAAAAGGGGGTCGCGCCATCCGCCTTCACATAATACAACCTGTCTTTTTCCGCCGGGTAAACATTGTCGTAATCCCTGCCGCCCACCGTACTGTCTATGAGAATATCCTCTGTGTAAGGCTTCCAAAAAAGCTCCGCATCATCCCGCCTGATCTCCACATGTACCGTATCCGATACATTACCTGCTCTGTCCACTGCCGCAAGGTGAAGATATTGTGTGTATGCCCTCAGCTCTACCGTAATCTCCTCCTCCGTGAGAGGTTCCGATGCATTCGCCGCATTAGCCTCTGTCACTTCGGTTGCCGGATTCTCGTCTACCAGGTAAAAATAACCCTTAAGCCCCGTTTTAAGGATGTTTTTTGTGACATTGGAGGTACACATAAGCTCTCCTGTCCGCAAATGATAGGATTCCGCCTTAAAGAAATATTCTGTCCCTCTATCCTCCACCGCCTGAAATGTCACCGTTACACACCTGCTGTCCTTGACCTCCTTTAAAATACTGCTCTCTGCAATGGCATAGGGAGCGGCAGTGTCTGGCGCCTTGACACCCTTCAGCTCCTGGTTTTCCGTCATCCCTGTCTCCTCCGCTTTTATCGCCGCACTCCCGTTTCCGCTTACACAGCCCGCTGTGCTGGCATATGTAATCGCGTGGTCCATATTGATAAAGCTGCTCCCGCCATAAGCGGGCTTTGAGGAAATGCACTGCCCCTCCTCCATCCCACAGACAATCCTGTCGGTCTGCATCACAACGGATTTCAGCGTATCATGACGAAATCCCGGCTCGTCCCTGTTTCGCGCCGCCTGCGCCTCCACAACAACCTCCGTAACACTCTCGTCAAACTCGCAGCCCAATCGCATTATCATGCTCATCCCTCCGCCCATGGTGTCCTTATTCCATACATCCCATCCGTCTTCCGCATATTTTCCACGCCATATATTTATTTCCGAGAGCATGCCTTCCTGCCGATAAGGCTTTCCGTCTTTATTTTTATAGACTTTTCCCGTTTCCAGATCCGTCAGCTCCACATGAACCCAGTTTTCTGCGCCGTTTGTAACCGGGTATACCTTTATGGTAAACATGTCGCGACTATCCTTGGTGGGCGTCACATCAAGGAAAAAGCCTGTGGTAAGATTGGAAAAGGTGTATCCTGAAAACCTGTCGATCCAGGCTTCATAAGAACCGGACATATCAAACTGACAGCATAATTTGTCTAGGTCCATAATGTTTCGGCCATTATGAAAGGTCGGGGCGCATAACAATTGTTCCGCAGTCTGCTCCTTCAGTACCCGACCAGCCTGATCCATTATTTTCAGCTCCGTCTTGGAAAAAATCTGCTCCCCCCAATCGTTATCCCAAAAGAATTCCGTATACATTGCCTTAATGCCATCCGTCTTAATCGGTGCGGAACGAAACACATTATACTGCTCCGAATATGCGACATCCTCTATTGTACTGTCCCACTGCCAGATAAAAATACTCCCATCCGCATTAAAATCCTGATAGCTCTCGGTCTCTGTCACTGCCGTTTTTCCCTGGGCAAGATAATCCTCCTCAAGCTTCAGGCAGCATTCCTCCACATGATAATGCAGAATATGTTCCCCCGCCATTCCTCCGGTATGCCCGCCTCCGCCTCCGGACATGCCGCTTGCCCCGGCGCTCCCTGCCGGGACCAGATTAGTACCTGCTCCTCCCGGCTGTCCGTCTCCCGCGGCACTGGCCCCTCCGCCTCCTCCGGCTGTCAGAAGGATTCCCTGCCGGCTGGAGGAAATCTGTGTCATGCCGCCCCCGTTTCCAAAGGTCTGTCCCTCACCGCCGCCGTTTATGCCGTTCTTTCCACCGACAGTAAAGGTAAGCCTCTCACCCTCGGAAAGATAAAATTTCCCGGAAACACTGCCTCCCAGACCGCCCTTGAAATCGCCATAGTCTCCTCCCTGGGCTCCGTTTGCGGTCAATGTATAAAAGCCTGACAGAGGAATTATTACGGTCCGGGCTGCCGGACCGCCGTTTTCTTCCTTAAAAGCAAACTCTCTGTCAATATTCGTCTCCCCTTCCACGGATGCAGAGACGCTTGATATCTGTCTGTATTGCGCACCGCCGTCCTCGCTTTTATAAAGCTTATATATTTTATTGACATGATCCGGCTGTGCCCATTTTAAATCCACCGCTCCCTTTCCGTCCCAATCGTTATAGTTATCCGCGGATTCCAGGCGCAGCTCCACCCATTTAGCATAAAGCCATACATCCCTGACGGGTATATAGGAATCCCCTCCGAAACCCACCAATGCCGTCAAGTCTTCATCCGAATACCACCCTCCAAAGGAGCTGCCTGCCCTCTCAGGCGAAGGCAGCGTTACGGGATTGAGAGCGTATACCGCCGTCGCCCTGTCGACGGCATCCATATCGCCAAGAAACTGATATATGCTTCCCGTCAGAAGACCGCACATAGGCGCGCTTATCTCCCAGCGTTCAAAGGAGCTGGTCCCTGTCACTGGCAGGACGGTGCTGCCGCCGTTGGTCTGAAAGAACACCGTATGCCCTTCCGGCGGCGTGACCATGTCTCCCTTCAGGGCATACGACTCCCCATAGGCTCTGCGCACGGGATTTTCACCGCCGTAGCTTCCGCCTGCGGCATCAAACACAAGGCTGGATTCCACACGCTGCCACTGCGCATACAATGTTACAATTCCCCTGCGGGTGACGCCGTTATAATTTTCCTCCGTAAGATTATAAATTTCCTCTCCGTCAGCATAAAAGGTTCCCGTTCCGTCCGGCTCCGTATTCCACCCCTGAAACTTGTAGCCCGTTTGAAAATACCTGTTCGGAGAAAGAGTTTTTACAGGCACAACCGGACTGCCTTCAAACACCTCCGCATTGTTATACATGTGCAGGCTGTCTGCCATGTAGCCCTTTGCCTCATCTGCGTTTTTATTATATTCCACTCTGTATCTATTGTAAGAAATACTGCTGCAGTCGTGTCCCAGAGAGCTTCCCTGTTCCAGGTGCCGGCAGCTGGGGCACATGTAAAAATAATCCATTCCCAGAGGAAGCTCCGTGATGGTATGCGCCGCTTCCATGCTCATATATATGTTTACCTTAATGGGTTCCCCGCAGTCCGCACAGTACGCAAACCACCCCGAAAAATACGGCCGGCCGCAGCGATGCTTTCCCGGCGTCAGCCCATGGTAATCCTGACCCGGCACAGGCAGGTCCACCCCCTGAATACATCTCGGATTCTCCCATGCAATCTTCCATTGTCCCACAGGCATCGCACCGTTCCTGTCATACTTGTAATAATGCTCTCCTGCTTTCGGCTGACGCAGCACGGACTGTACCCCTGTCTTGAAATCCGCCTCCTCCGGAGCATACCAAAAATCAGGCAGCCCTGTGGCTCCGTAACCCGTCAGCTCCTGGTCCACCGTCCACGCCTTGCCGTCAGGAGCAATCTCTACATAAGGGCTTGTAAAAATACTGTCTGCCTTTGCCGTTTTCCCCGCAAGCCCCAGCCCCAGACAGATCAGCATAAGCGCTAAAAGCTGTCTTCTTTTTTTCATATTTCTATTATCACTCTCCCCTATTGTCCATCTTCTTGAGTTGCTCATCTGCCTGTACGGTTCCCCGGAGATGCCTTCAAAGAATACGGCCCGCAATCTCCGGCTCACCTGTTATTCACATACCTTCACCACTCTCAGGCTCCCGCCGGCAAGACCGGTATAAAACGCTTCTATATCCTTTTTATCCAGATAAATATTCAGTCTCTGCGCGGCCGTGGTTCTGTCTGCCGCGTCGATATCCTTGCCGGAGATATCAAACACCTGCTGAACATACACCGACTCCCATGCAAGCACGGCCTCCTGGTTTTGCACATAATAGATGTGAATTCTGTCCCCCGCACGCAGGACGCCTCCCGCCACCTGATAAATATCCTCTGCCTTAAAGCCTGCGATCACCGGATCGTCCAGCTCGCTCCGGATACCCTCCAGGGCATGAAACATTCCCCCTGTCAGCAAAACACCCTGCTCTATGTCATGGGCCGCCGCCAAACCATACAGCTGTTCCGGAGCGCTCAGCGCCGTCGGAGGAATACACGTTTTATCCAGCTCCTTTTCCGCAAAATAATCCTTATAATTATCCTCCGTTATTACCTGCCCCTTATAAATGGCGGACGCCGCCGTATAGATAACGCCCTTCTCGTACCCGGTCAAGATGCTTTTCTCCATCTGCACCATGCACACAAACACTGCTGCCGCAGCTGCCAGTGCCGCGATTGTCCCGCCCGTCTTTACCTTTGCCAGCCGTTCCGCCTGCGTTTTTTTCTTTTCTGCCCTGTCTCTCACTCTTTTCATTTATCCTCTCATTCCGACGCTAACTTCCGTGATTCTGCTCTGCGGAAGCTCATAATCCCAGGGACTGTCGCAAAACTCAGAAAAAGTACAGAATTCTTTTGTAACAGCCCCATGAGAAATGTCTTTTTCACACCGCTGCAGCGCTCTTATCTGGAAATATCCGCCAGATTTCCCTTATGCGCCCTTACCGTGACACCCAAAAGCCCTTCTGTCTCAAAGGCAATCTCACTGTACACAGACGTACTCTCTACGGATATTCCGTTGGGCGCCGTCACATTTCCCAGGCTATCCTGCCATTGCTCCATATGACCGCCCTCGTCAAAATCATATACCGTCACCTCACCGCCTCTCACATTATAGACAATGTATCTGACAATGCTGACCGGTCCCTGTATCAGACTGCCCGCCTGTCCTTCCCATGACTCATTCAGATTCAGGTTGCCCCTGACTGCCCGCTGATATATAAGAAACGCTTCCTCCGGCCGTGCGATCAAGATACTGTGGGAAATACCGTACTCCCGCACATCCACCACCGCGGACGCAAGATTGGATGCCGCAAGCGCATCCTCCAGATAAAGGGAAACCGCGCGGTAATACTCCATCCGTAACACCGCACAGAGCATTGCCCCCAGAAACAACGTGAAAAACAGCCCTGCCATACCTCCTATCTGGCCGCCTTCCTTTGCTGCAAAGAACTGGCCCGAGTTTTCCTGCTTTTTAGTGCTTGGCTGTAGAAACCCTTTTCTCCGTAAACCCATAGTCCTCCTTTAAGCTCCCCTGCAGCTGCAATATAATCGGCTGCCCGTAGCCCGCCTGCGCAAAGGTAGTCCCGTCCAGCTGCAGACCTGTCACCCCTGCTGCGGCAAGCTCCTCACACAAGCCCGCCCTGTCTTCATCTGTGAGCATCCCCACGGTTTCCATACGCAGAATATATTTTCGCGCTATCTGACTGACTTCCATTTTCTGTGCAATCAGGCTCACACTGTCCATATAAGTAAACATAATTGCCGTCATTGCCAAAATACAGAGTCCTGTCGCCAAGAGGTCGCCAATATCCCCCCTTTCCCTGGTCATGGGGTCACTCCTGTCAGTATCTTCTGTGCCTCGTCTGTCAGCGCCTTTACCACCGTTTGAATGAAGGTTGTGAGACTGTCCTTCATTACCACACATAATAGCAGCGCTATGACGCACAGCCCTACTGTTACAAGAATACCATCGATGCCTGCCTCCTTCTTCATTCCCTTTGCAAGCAGGCTTTCCGCCGCCTTCCTGGCTCTCATTCCGCATACAATCACCTGTCTTTTTATTTTCATTCCCATATTTTTTCTCCTGTTTTATATAAAATAGCTTTCGTTTTATTTTTTTAGTTTTATTTCCGGTCTGTCTTATCTGTTCAAAGGTGCCTTCCAAATTCACTCCCGCCTCATTCAGTTCTGCCTTTCGCAATGCGTCCTTGGCATACATATACCGGGAACGCCGCAGACATTTTATGCATATACGGCTAAAATCCTGCCGCAGCCCTGAGCATATGCGTGACGCAGGCATACAGTGCAATTCCAAGCACCACTGCAAGCATTGTCAGCTGGTAAAAGGTGATACTCCTGTCCAGCTTCCCCTTTTTGCGGTTCAAAACCACCTCCTCCATATCCTTGATCTGTTCTCCAAGATCCCCCAGAAGCTCCACCGCCTGGCCCGACTCCAATGCCTGCAGCATTATGATACAGAGAGAATCCACATAGCGGTTATCAAACCTTGCCTGAAAGCTGTTGAGTGCGTCATAGATATCCGCCCTCATAACAATATCTCCCGCAAGTCCCAGCAGGGCTTCGCGAAGTCTTTTCTCCTGCACATTCCCATAGCATTCCGCCAAAGCGTCAGCCACATAAACCCCCGCCTTGATCTGAATCTCCATAGCGTGATAAACCAGCTTCAGCTCCGGCAGCAGCCTCTGATTATCCCTGTGATTTAAATACAGTAAAAGCCCCGGCGGCAGAAAATAAAGCGCCGCTACTCCAAGTATTCCAAGCTCCCATGCCATGCCGGCCAGCACCCCCATGCCCAGTGCCGCAAGTACAAGCTGTACTGCCAGCAATCGCACGGGATCAATGTGTCTTCCATAGTGAAAAGCGCCTCCGTTCCTGACGATCCACCTTTCCTTTTTTTGATACCAGCCGTTTCCCCTCTGCTTGTCTCTCAATAACCCCGTCAGCTCCTGATAGGTTCCAAGCAGTCTCCGCTCAGGGTGATATGCCCCTTTCAGCATCTTCACCAGCGCAAAGACAAGCAGCCCCACACAGAGCGGAAGCAGCCTTAATCCCCAGTAAATAATCGTTTTCTTCACCTCCCTTCCGGTTAACTAATTCGCCCGGTGGAACTGCCCAATAAACAGGACGCCTATCAGGGCAAACACACACAGCCCGATTCTTCCGGGCAGCGTTCCCATAAGAAGCTGCGATACAGACATTTGTACCAGAGAGCCCACAGCCGTCAGAATAATCAACGACAGCCCCAAAAGCAGCCCCATATTGATAAGCGCTTCCTGCAGCATACCCTTTCTCTCCTGAGCCACCTTCAGATATTCTCTGAGGCTTCTTTTGCTTCCTGCCACCAGAGCGGTAAAATCGGCGCAATACCGAATGCTGACCTCCATATTGCGCGCCAGCTCCTTAAACTTCGGGTGCTCGATCTTTTCCGCCATGGAGAGCAGCGCCAGCCCGATGTCTCCCGTAAACTGTGCTTCGTAATAGCAGGACTCCAGGGCGTTCTTCAAGGGCTCCTCCATATACCTGCTGACCTGGTACAATATCCCCGTGACCTCCCCCGCGGTAATACTGTAATTGCCCAAAAAATCCAAAAGCTTCATCAGCTGTCCGTTGACTCTGCGCAAATTTGCCGTGCGCATCCATCGAAGCACCGTCAGCTCACCTCCATAAAGCATGAATAGCCCCATAATCCCCGCCGCCATACCTGCCTGCGCAAATAAAATTACCGCCACACAGGCTCCCGCCAGCAGATTACAGACAATAAACATCTCAACCGTCAATTTGGGGCAGCGCAGCCGAATACCCGTGTAATTTAACTCCCTCTCCAGTGCCGTCCACCAGGTATGCCGGTTCTGAAGCTGAATAAGCTTTTTTCTGTCCTCCAGGCTCCTCCTTCTGGATACCTGGTCCATCTCGAACCGGGTTTTCTTAAGAAGCCGTTCCAGCCTCTCAAACAGCCTGATTCCCCGAAACAACAGCAAAAAACCCGTAAGCAGCAAGACAAAAAGCCCCGCAAGCATTCCCGTTCTCATCTAAGCCCCTCCCGTCTCCAAGCTGATTTCTCGCTCAAATATTTTTCTGTAGCTCAAGCTCCTTCGTTCCTCATTCCATCCTCCGCACTCAAATATTTCTTTGACCCGGTAATGCTCCATGAACACAAGCGTCTGAAAGCAGTCCATCATTTTCATCAGCTCGTCTCTGGAATAACGGCTCTCATACATGGCATAATCCACCAGCTTATCCGGCGCCCGGTCCGCAGACGGCGCATGGATGGTCGCCGCGCAGATCTGCCCCGTATATGCCGCATTTAAAAGATACAGCGCCTCGGCGCCCTTGACCTCTCCGATAATAAAAAAATCCACATCCATAGTCAGGCCGGCAATACTGATCTGCTCCAGGTCATAGCTTATTTTCTGCTCTCCCGTCCCCGGCAACGAGTGCAGGAACATCATATCCGGGTGGGACATGGTAGTCAGCTCGTCTGCCTGCTGCGTCACAAGCACTGCCACGTCATCCGGCAGGGTCTCCTTCAGCGCGTTGAGCAGCGTGGTTTTTCCGGAGGAATTACCGCCGCAGATAAGCGTGGAGCCCTGTCCGAAGCGGCAGATCAAAAGCTCCGCCGTCTTCCTGTCAAGCATACCCTGTTCAATCAGCTCGCACATCCGCGGAAAGGTCTTGGGTACCTTTCTGATGCATAAATACGGCTCGCTGTAAGTATTGACCAGCGGCATGGAAAGAGTAAAACGAAGGATAAAATTAGGATGACTCTCATTGTCCGTGAATCTTTGAATTGCGTTGAGATTTGAAATGTTGACCTGATTTCTTGTGGCTATATAATCGATAAACTGCCGATACTCCCTGGGAGACGCAAATGCCGCCTGCGCCGCCATGCGCCGCCCCTTTTTCTTAATGCGTATGTTGTCATAGCCCACCACACGGATATCCGAGATATCCCTGTCATCAATGAGCACGGAAAGCCTGGAATAGCCGAAAATATACTGTTCAAACTGCTCCAGAAGCCTCTCTTTCTTCTGCCCGTTCAGATTGTAGCACGCGGTCACATGCCGTGCCGCCTCCGCCAGAAATCCCTCCCTGGAAAGCTGGCCCTTTTTCATCTGCATCAGGGACTGCTGCTTCCCCGTGATGTAATCCTCCACCAGCTTCTGAAGCAGTTCCTCATCCGCGGAACCATATTCCGTTTTAATGTTTTCATCTCCTTTTTTATATATTAGTCCCGTATGCGTTCTCCCAGCACCTTATTTGGCAGAGCATTTCCGTTCGCTTGGCATCCGTAAATCCTCTGGGGCGCTGTCTTAACGCATACTGTTTAGTTCCGTATGCCTCCGAAAATACAAGTGCACCTGCATCTCCGAAAGCTCTGTTTAAAAGCATTGGTATACCTGTCGATTTCGACCTGAAATAAATACGAAAAATAGATACTTAGCCGCCGACGAATTTACTAAGTAAAGGTAGTATATTACTATCCGAATAAAATGTCAATACCAAAAATAGGTATTTCCTGAAAATAATTTTTTTCTTATTTTCTTCATCCCATTTTCTTTCTTTACCATGTATTTCAACCGATTCTGCGAATCCGAATCAGCCGCAGGCAATCATCATACATCCCTTCCCTATCCTCTATATCAAGCGTCAGCCATCTCTGCCCGTTACCTTCCCGGGTTTGATTGTAAATATTTCTCAATTCAGCCGTACATTCCGGCAGTATTGCCTCAACAGACGCTTTTTCTTTTGCGCCCACAACAATCATAACAGTAAAGCCGCCTTCCTTAGGATAAATAGTACACAGAGTTTTACCTGCCTTTTTAAATTTAACGTTCCAGCCCTTTGCCCAGCTGCATGAGCTGTACTCTATCTTTTCAATGCATTGATACGCGCTCTTGATTTCCGAGCAAAATTGCATAAAAACGGGATTCCTTACGTATTCGCTTATTTCTTCAATAGCAGGGCAGCTATTCTTATCCTGTAAATCAATCATATTTATACCTTCCTTCAAATATAGATTGTTACTTTTATTTTATCATTTATATCCCCTTCGTTCAATCCCTTTATCCTTCATTCAAGCCTTTTATTCAAACCTCTTATTCAACCCTTCATACGGAGCTTTCGGAACCATTTCATAAAGGTGCCGGAGCTATATCCCGATTCCAACGTGGGGAATGTAACGCCCCCGGCGTCCCCGGCGTTTTTCAAATCTATTTTCTGCACATGCAGTGACTTAAGAAGGTAAATATGATAAAATGAGAAAAATATGCTACCCGGGACGCCGCGGTTTTAAAAGGAGCTTTGAATTCTATGGCACATATTTTAATTGTAGAGGATGACGACGCCATCGCGGAGCTAATCCGTATGAACCTGCATTCGGAGGGCTATCAATGTGTTTGCGCCGGCGACGGCATGGAAGGCATAGATGCCTTTGAGCGGGGAAATTTTGACCTGGTCCTGCTGGACATCATGCTGCCAGGACTGGACGGCTATGCCCTGCTGTATCGGATAAAGCCCACGGGGACGCCGGTGATCTTCCTCACCGCAAAGGGAGCCGTGGAGGAAAGAATCAAGGGGTTAAAAGCGGGAGCCGACGATTATCTGTCAAAGCCCTTTCAGATAGGAGAGCTGCTGGCAAGGGTGGAAGCCGTGCTGCGGAGAAGAACGCCAGGCGTCGAGGTCCTGCGATTGGGAGACGTGACGGTCTGGACGGATTCCAGGCGGGTGGAAAAGAACGGACGCCCGGTTATTTTGACGGTAAAGGAATTTGATCTTTTGACGGAGCTTTTGCAGAATAAAAACGTTGCCCTGCACCGGGACCGTCTATATGAGAAGGTATGGAAGGAGCCGTTTCTGGGAGAGACCCGGACGCTGGACTCCCATATTCAGAGGCTGCGGAAAAAGCTTGGCTGGGAGAACCGGATCAGGACCGTCTTCCGCATTGGCTACAGGCTGGAGGGATAGGATGAGGCTGTTCACTAAAATCTTTTTGTTCGGCATGCTGGTTTTGGGGCTGGCGTTTTCCGCCTCGGGATATTTTCTGCTGCACTATTCTTTAGAGAGCAGCCTGGCAAGAGAATCGGAATTTGCCCTAAAGCAATATCAATACGATAAATTTACCGTCCAGTCCGCAATGGTTTCCTCTACCTCCATCACCTTTTCCGTAAATGACAGCGGCGGGCTTCTGCCGGAGAATTATCAGTTTTATTTTTCCACAGGGGAGCCTCTTGTGGAAAGCATCTGGGAGCCGACAAACTACTGGAAGGATAATTTCTTCGGCATTCTGGCGAAGGAGCTCAGTGTTCCGGCGGCTTTTTTTGCCAGCGACCGTTCTGTCCTTTACTCCGATATTCCGGGGCTGGAGCCTTCCTTTTTGGATGACCTGACTGAAAATACCCATGTCTGGCGGTTTTGCCCCGGCGAAAAGGGCGGTTCTATTCTGGTGGGAAGCATGGTGCGCTGGGAAAATCCGTTTGCCGGAGCAGACAGCTCACAGGTCATCTCCGAAAATACTGCCTATGACGCTTCTGCCACAGGGCAGCTTATTTATTTCGTAACGCAATGGGACATCAGCAAGACTCTTTTACATCAGGAAACTCTGCGGCAGTACTTTTTAAAATGCTATCTGGCGGCAATGGCGGCAGGCATGATCCTTTTGATATTACTGTCCGCTTTTCTGACCGGCCCGTTAAACAAAATGTCCAAGGCTGCCCGCAAAATGGCGCAGGGCAATTACAGCGACAGACTTTCCCTGGACAGCCGGGACGAAATCGGTACTCTGGCGGAGAGCTTTAACCAAATGGCGGGCGCGGTGGAGGAAAAGGTGGACGAGCTTGCAAGAGCAGCAAGGGAAAAGGAAGATTTTGTGGCAAATTTTGCCCATGAGCTAAAAACGCCTCTTACCTCTATCATAGGGTATGCGGATACCATTTACCAGAAGGAGCTTTCAAGAGAGGAAATACGCAGGGCGTCCTGGCATATCTGGAATGAGGGCATGCGTCTGGAAGCCCTTTCTCAGAAGCTTATGGAGCTGACCGTTCTGGGCAGGCAGAGCTTTCCCCTGACGGAGCTGCCGGCAACGGAGCTGCTGCAGGACGCGGCGGACGGGCTCGCTCCCCTGCTTCATGAGAAAAAAATAGAGTTTTCCCTTAAGGCGGAACCGGCTTTTGTTCTGGCGGATTACGATTTGCTGAAGACACTGCTGAATAACCTGGCGGACAACGCCATAAAAGCAGGAGCAACCCAAATCGAGCTGCAGGGGCAGTTGGACGCCGTGAACGGAAAATACCGCATCCTTGTCCGGGATAACGGCTGCGGTATGGAGCAGGCGGAGCTTTCCCGCATAACCGAGGCATTTTATATGGTGGACAAGACCCGCTCCAGAAAGCAGCACGGAGCCGGGCTAGGGCTGGCCCTGGCGGATAAGGCCGCCCGGCTGCACGGAGACAGGCTTCACTTTGAGAGCGAAAAGGGAGTGGGCACTGCAGTGCGCTTTGCCCTTGACCTTTCATCCGGGGATCTTGGGGCTTTAGCGCGTCCGGAGCAGGACGATACGCCGACAGATTCATCCGCGCAAAAGGGCTGACAGCATTGTATCGAAGGGAGGGGACTTTATGCGCACAGATCAAACAAAACACCCGGCGAGGGGCATCGGCAGAGCAGCCGTGAATCTTACGGGTATTTTATCCGCCTTTGCCATAGCCTTGGGCGGGCTGCTTCTGGTACAGAGCCGGCTGAAGCTGGAACAGGAAAGGCTGCTGGAAGGCGGCGGGCTGGTAGAGCTGCCGCAGACAGGAACCTCGGACCCGGCAGGTTCCGTGGAGGTGCCGCTCTATGGTTTCCTTCCAGAGGAGGAGCTTCTGCAGGTGGTACACAGTCTGGCCCAAAAAGAGGAAATCAAACCGCATGAGCCCCTGGAGGGACAGCTCACCATGCTCCAGGCCATAGACTGCGGCAAAAACTGGCTGGAGGAATTCTTTTTGCCCTATTTTACATCCTACGACCTCTCTGCCAACGAGTACTGGATAGACTGTTATCTCTGGACGCCGGAGACCGCAGGCGCGGACCCGGAGACTTCCCCGTGGCTCAGCTGTTGGACGGTTTCCCTCAGCAGTCAGAAAATAGACGCGTCGCTGACCTTAAGCGCAGTGAGCGGTCAGATTCTGGATGCGTCGATAAGCTGCTCCGTTCCCTTTTCGCTGCAGGACAGGACAGACCTGCCCACGCTTCTTGAAGGATATGCCGCTTCCTTTGGCCTGGAGACGGATGATTCTCTGATATCCATCGAGGATAAGGATTGCGGGGACAACGAGGCGCTATACTTTCAAAGCATCGGCTCCAGGGGAATCTATGCCGCCATAAAAACAAAAAATCTTTTTTACAGCTTTACGGACACGAATACGGATACGCCCGTTTACATGGATCGCTTCAGCATACGCCTGTATTTGTACCCGGAGCCTGTGATACAGCCTGCAGCTCCTTAACAGGCCCGCGCAGCTGTGGACCGCCGCGGCATCCGGCAAAAGCCTGGCTCCGGCCGGCTTTGTACCTCCCGGTTCCCTGCCTGCGTGGAAGCCCCGAAATACCCCGCTGACGATTTTACAACTTCGGCACATGTCAGACACAGATGCTTGACATTTTCCTGTTACTCTGTGAAAGGTAACAATACATTTCAGCAAAGGAGCAACAGGAAATGAAAACAAAAAAATATTGCAGGCTGCCGGCAATTCTGCTGGCATTCAGCCTTCTGACAGGCATGCTGAGCGCCTGTGCAGGAGACAAGACAAATAAAGACAAGCTTCCGGCAACGGACCCCGGCGGCGTATCGGGGCCGGCCCGGGGCAGATATGTGGAACAGACGGTGACACTGCCTCCGGAACTGGCAGATTGCTCCGTGCAGCATATGTACGCGGTGGAAAACACCCTGCATCTGTTGGTGGCGAAGGAGCAGGAGGACAAAACCTGTCTGCAGGAGTGGACCTGTCAGGACGGCGTGTTTACGGAAGCAACAAGAGACTGGCTGGCCGGCATGACGCTGCCCGGCGCCGACTGGCTGGATGCAAGGCTGGTACAGAGCGCAGACGGGACCCAATATCTCTATGCACGTTATGCACAGGCGGATAATTCCGATTTTTCCTTGACCAATCACCTTTGGAAGGGCACCGCGGACGGCGCAGTGGAAATAACCCCGGAAAAGTGGTCCGCTCCCGGCGATGAATGGGGAGGATTTAATACAATCCAGGGGCTGGCTGCGTTAGATAACGGCACCCTGGCGGTACTCTCCTACTCCGGCATGGATATCCTGTCTGCCCAGGACGGCAGTATACTGGAAAGTATGCCTTCTTCCATCATTTATGAAGGAAACGTTGCGACGGACGGCAAAAGTGTATATCTCTGTTTCATGGACGGCGCAGCAGGCGGTCAGATCGAAAAAAGACTGAACGGCAAAGAAACGGACGCCCAGACGATTCCGTTTCCCGCCGAGGGCTCCGACGGAAATGCCATGAGCTTTGGAGGCGGAGGCAATCTTTTTGTGGACGCACTGAAGGACGGCACTCTCATTGCCGCCGGTGAGGAGGGCATTTTCCGGCTGCCCTGCAGCGCGTCGGAGGAGGAATGGGAACGGCTGGTCGCGGGAATAGACAGCGACTTCTCCACGCCGGGCTATTGGTGCATGCACCTGGCCGCTCTGGAAAACGGCGGAATCTACGCGTTCTTTACGTCGGACGAGGAACAGAAATTAAACCTCTACCAATATGACCCCGATGCGGTCTCAGAGGTGACCCAGGTGCTGAAGGTGTATACGCTCTATGAAAACTCTCTGCTCAAGCAGGCGGCGGCAATGTACCATAAGCTCCATCCCGAGGTGATGATCGAGATCGAAAGCGAATTCCCCTTGTATTCCTCCGATACGCCGGATTATGACGCCATCTATAAGACACTGAATACCCGTCTTTTTGGCGACGATACACCGGATATTCTGGTGATGGATCACCTGAACATGGACGCATATGCCAGACAGGGACTTCTGGAGGATCTGGACGACATCATAAAACCTCTGGAAGAAAGCGGAGAACTGCTTTCCAACATCACCGGAGCCTACAGAGGAGAGGACGGCAAGCGATATGCGGTACCGCTGCAGTTTGATTTCACCCTTGCCATGGGAAGGGATATCGCCCCGGAAAATATGAGCTCGCTGGAAGCGCTGGCGGATTTTCTGTCTAAGAGCGATTACAGTTATCTGGGCGAGCAGACAATTGCGGACCTGGTAGATTTGTTCTATCCATTCTTCTGTGGCAAAATCGTACATGGCAAGGAGCTGGATAAGGACAGTCTTGGAAAATATCTGGGATACCTAAAGACCATTGCCGATAACTGCGGCATTATTGACAAGCGCTCCGAGGAGGCATTCACGGGCGGCATATGGGGTCTTATGGACAAAGCAAAGCTTGCGCTGGAGAGCGCGGGAGGCTTTACCGACTGTATTACCCCTATGACAATGGTAGATTATATTAAGGGCGATTTTACCGCCTTTGAAAACAGCTTTACACCGTCCGTACAGGCAGGCATCTGCACTAAGAGCCGTTATTCGGATACCGCCAGGGACTTCCTGCAGTTTGCATTATCCCAGCAGGTTCAGGATGTTGAGTATAACAGGGGCTTCCCGGTAAACCGCCATTCCTTAAATAAACAGGCGCAGAAGGACCGCTCCGTTTCAAGCTTTTTCACGATCATCCAGACCAGCAACGGAGACCTGACATTTGAAGGAAAGCCCTATACCCAGGAGAAGGCCCAACGGCTTGTTGCCCTGTGTGAAGCTCTGGATACGCCCACAAGAGAAGACGCTAAGATACGGGAAACGCTGCTTGAATGCCTGGGAGAATATCTTAAGGGTACGAAGTCCTTGGAGGACACGGTGCGGAAAATAGAGGACAGCCTGAAAATGTACCTGGCGGAATAGACCCGGGGATCAGGCTCACCTTACCCTTTTCATTGTATAACTTATTACAGCCAGGCAGGAACACATATCCTGCCTGGCCATATACATAATTCTTTTCCCCTTCAGCGTTTCCTATTCTGTTGTTCCATCCGAATAAACAATCGCCGTAACCTCGTATTCAGCTGATCTGCCACCTGACATGGCTTCCATCCTCATCCTTACTGACCAGAAGCTGGTCCTCAATCTCCTGCTTCAGCTCCGTCACATGGGATATGATACCGATCAGCTTTGAGCCGCCCGCCATCTGCTGAAGCACCTTGACCGCCTGCCCCCGGGAATGCTCGTCCAGGGAGCCAAATCCCTCGTCGATGAACATGACGTCCAGATTGATGGCGGCGGAGCACTCCTGAATCTGGTCAGCCATGCCAAGCGCCAGGGAAAGCGCCGCCATAAAGGACTCGCCCCCGGACAGTGTCCTTACCTCCCTCTCCTTTCCAGTTACCGTGGAATAGACCATCAGGTCAAGCCCTCTGTTCCTGCCCCTTCCGGCCTGCTCCTCCCCCACCAGCCTGAGCTCAAACTGCCCTGCGGACATGTCACGGAAATGGGCGTTTGCTCCGTAAAGAATCCGCTGCAGATAATACCTCTGCACAAAGGTCTCAATATCCATGCGGGCATCCGTCACATTGCCGTCCAGACGCTTTCGCAGGCTTTCCAGCCTTGTGTAGCTCTGTACGACCCTGCCGCGCTCCTCCATCCTTGGCGCCAGCGCCTGGTATGCATTGAAATTGGCCTTATAGCTATCCCTGTACCGCTCAAATTCTCCCTGCGCTGCGGCAAGCTCCTGCTCTGCCTTCAGACTGGCGGCCTCCAGCTCACGGATATCCGGGCGTTCCCGGTCTCCGATGGCTTCCTTCGCCGTCTTCTGAATCCCCTCTGCGTTCGCCCTTTTCCTCTGGTATTCGTCTGCCGCTGCCTGAAGCCTTTCGGTCTCGGATTTCGGGTATTCCTCCGTGAGCCGTCTCCACTCCGTCTCCCCCAGACACTTTTCCTCCCGCAGCCTCTCATATGCCTCCCTGCGGCTGCCGCATTCCTCCCTCTTAGAAGGAAGCTCTTTGGCATAACGCTCGGTCAATGCCCTGGCCTTGTCCTTATCCTTCAATGCCTGCGCCGCTTCCCGTCCTGCCTTCCCGTACGCCTCATCCTTTTCCTCCTTGGAGGAGACGGCGGCGGCAAGCGCCGCCCGGGCTGCGTCCTCCGTGGGATAATCCCTGTCCTGCTCCAGCTTTTCCAGCGCCGCCCGGCTGCCTGCAAGGGCGGTCTTCGCGTGTACGACCTTCTCCGCTTCCCGCTCCACCGCTTCCCCAAGCGACCGTTTTTTCTCATCCGCTCCCTTGAGAGCTTCCTGCACCCCGGCGAAGGTATCCGCTTTCTCCCGCAGCGTCTTCCCCTCCGCCTCCAGCGAGCTTTTCCACTGGCTTAGAAGCTCTGCCGCCCGCTCCAGCGTAAGCTCCGCCTCCCGGTCCCCCGCCTGCTCTGACAGGAATTCCGGCGCCGCTTCCTCCATGCTTTTGCCTATCCGCTTCCGAAGGCTGCCCAACATTTCCGCAAGCTTGTCCGTCTTTTCCGTCAAAACCTCCGATGCCGACTTTGCAGCGCCTGCCCTGTTTTCCTGCTCCTGCTGCAGCTCGGAGACCTCCCCGGCAAGGATGTCTATCATCTCACGGGTCAGATCCCTGTTTTCCAGAGAAAGCCTGCATGGTTGAGGATGATCAACAGACCCGCACACAGGACACGGCTCTCCCTCCCTTAAATTCTCCCTGGCGATGAACCCCGCCTGCGCGTCCAGATACGCCGTCTGCTTTGCCACATATTCCGCATTTTTACCTGCGTATCGCTCACGCGCCGTCCGGTAATCACGCCTGGCATCCTCCGCCCTTATCTCCTGGGCTTTGATATCCCGCCTTGCCCGTGCCGCCGCGTCTATATCTGCCGCAATTCCTTCCGCTTCCTCGCATTTTTTTTCCCAAAGGGCAAGAAGCGTATCCGCGTCCCGCAATTGTTCGGCTTGAAGCCTCCATTCCTGCTCCCGGCTTTCCAGCTCCTTCAGCTGCTTCCGCGCCTGTTCCTCCGCCGCCTCCGCCTCCCGAAGCGCCGCCTCTCCTGCATCCACGTTGTTTTTTTCCGTCTTGAGCTTTTCTAAAATATCAATTGCCTTTTTTACCCTCTCGGATATTTTTGTAAAGGTCTCCAGCTCCGCTTCCCGGGCGGCTTTTGCTTCCGCTTCCGCACCGGCCGCCTTCTCACATGCCTCCTCCAGCCCGGGCAGGGCTTCCTGCTGCTCCTTCAAATTCCCTTCGGTAACTGCCGCGGCGGTCTCCGCGTCCTGAAAGCTCCGGTACGCCCCCTGGATTTCGTAAGCGTCATGAATCTGGGCGATCAGCCTAACTGTCTTTTTGATTTCCCCCTCCGCAGCGGCGCATTCCGCCAGATCCTTCTCCGCCCTCTCCAGCTGTTCAAAGGACTTTAACAGCCCCTGTCCGCCGATAAAGGCGTCCCGCTTCTCGTCACGGCGCCCGCCTGCCTCCTCATATATTCTGCGGGCCCTTTCCTGCCCGGTCTCCAGCCTCTCACAAAGGTCCTTTAATTCTGTCATCAGACCTTCCATGTCCGCCACATTCAGCCTGTCGGAGGACAAGATCCGCTCCTTTAACCGCCCCAGCGTCTCCGTCCCCTCATATCCGTCTATCAGCTCCTCCGGCACGTCGATATGCGAAATTTCCGTCTGGCATGCCGTGCGGATACGGCTTATTTCGGCTTTCAACGCATCCCCCCGGCTTTTCAGCTCCTCCACAATGTTTTGAAAAAGCTCCGTGTGAAAAAGCTTCCGGAATATCGCTTTTTTATCGTCGGACCTTGCGCGGAGCAAATCCATAAATTCGCCCTGGGCGATCATGGCCACCTGCATGAACTGCTCCTTCGTCAGCCCCACGATCTCCTCCAGCTTCCTGTCGGTTTCCTTCTGGGGATATTCCGTGCCGTCCGGCATGCACAGGGAAACGCTCCCGCTCTGCTCCCTGACGCCGCTGCCCCGCTTTAAAGGCCGCACATGCCTGGGCACACGGCGGACCACATAGCATTCCGTGTTCTCCCCGTTCTTTTCCAAAAAGGACAGCTCTACAAAGGGCTCCACATCGTAATCCACAAACTGGCTCTGCAGCTCCGCCCCGTCCTTCCTGTTTGTGCCGGAGCTTGCCTCGCCGTAAAGGGCGAAGACCATCGCGTCAAAAATCGTCGTCTTGCCGGCTCCCGTATCCCCGGTTATCAAAAATAGATTTTGATTGGGTCTTGTAAAATCGATCTCCGTGATTCTTCTGCCATAGGAGCCAAACGCCTGCATCATCAATCTCAAAGGCTTCATTTACCGCACCTCCCGAACCGTATTGATTACGTCCCGAAGCAGCTCCTGATCCCCGTCGTCAAGCTCCTTCAAAAAGGAACAGCAAAGCTCGAAGGGATCAAGATCAGCCTCCGCCGTAATATTCCCGCTGTAATCTGCCTTTTTCCACGTCTCTCTGCGGATTTCCAGAAGATTGGGAAATTCATTCCGTAACCTTTCCTGCATATCGATGACATCCAGATCCTCCCTGTCTGTCAGAATAACGGAAACGTAATCATTACAGCCCTGCCCCAGCACCTCCTGCAGGCTGCCCCTGATGACACGCACCTGGCGAAGGGGCTTTAACGCAAGCACCGTGGTCTTCAGCGTCCCCTTATCCGCAAGCTCCACCATAAGAACGCCCTTTTGCTGCCCCGCCTCGCTGACAGAGCACGCAAGGGGCGTGCCGCAATAGCGGTACGCCTCGCAGCCCGCCTTCATAGGCTTGTGAATGTGTCCCAGCGCCGCATAATCGAACCAATTCAGAATATCCGCCCTGACCTCATCGATATTACCTACCGTGCGAATCTCGGAATCCATACGCTCGACCTCCTCAGAGCCGCACCCCGACGGCACATAAAACTGATGACTCACAAGAACATTCCTTTCCAAGGCATTCACATTCTCCCGTCTGATCAGCTTATGAACGGCATCGTTATAGGAAAAAGGATTGCCGTTCTCGTCCGTTCCCACGATCTGCCTGACCGCCGACGGCTTTACAAAGGGAAGCAGATAAAAGTTTACATTTCCGAATTCATCTGTCAGGGTGACCTTCTCAATATAATCCTCCGGGTTCACCGGCGGAATCCCGATCATATGTATCTTCTGCCTGGACAGCACGCTGCGGAATACGTTGACGCGCGGAGCGCTGTCATGGTTTCCGCTGATCATCATAATATCCGCCTCCGGCGCCGCCTGCACCAGCCCCGAAATAAAGCGGTCGAACACCTGGACCGCCTCCGCAGAGGGCACCGCCTTGTCATAGATATCCCCGGCGATCACAACCGCGTCCGGCTTCTCTTTAGAAGCTTTTTCCACGATCTGTCTAAATATGTATTCCTGATCCTCCAGCAGATCTCGGTTGAATAATTTCAGCCCGATATGCAGGTCAGACAAGTGAAAGAATTTCATTGGCGCACCCCTCTTTTCGTTTTGTGTGACAGCTTATATCGATTCATTGTAACACAAATCCGCCTTATTTTCAATTTATCGCAGGACAAAATAATCAAAGACCGTAACAGTTCAGCCTTCGGCTAAACTGTTACACTGATGCACACAAAATGAGTTTTTAACTCATTTTGGCGCTCGCAAGTCTCGCAAAATTGCATAAGGATGCAATTTTGACTTCGCGGTACTGTATGGCTGAACTGTTACCGAAATTTACACTCCCTCATAATTTTTGTTGCCTACTCGCAGGTATCTGTGATAAAATATAAGGTACAGTTTGACGCAAGCTGGAAAATTAAGACAGTTCCGCAGCCAAATCGCCCGGAGCCGGAATAGGAGGTCCTTCATTTATGAAACCATGGATGATTGTATTGATCGTAATAACCGTAGTACTTGTTGTGGCAGTTGTAGTACTTTATTTTCTTGGAAAAAGAGCGCAGAAAAAGCAGGCTGAGCAGGAAGAAATGCTTCAGGCAAACAAGCAGACCACCTCTATGCTGATTATCGACAAAAAACGGATGAAGCTCAGGGACGCAGGGCTGCCGCAGATTGTCCTGGACCAGACTCCCAAGACAATGCGAGGCGCAAAGCTTCCCATTATCAAGGCAAAAATCGGTCCTCAGATCATGTCCCTGATCTGCGACGAAAAGATTTTCGACTCCGTCCCCATAAAAAAAGAGGTCAGAGCAGTGATCAGCGGCATCTATGTCCTGGAAGTCAAGGGGCTGCACGGCAAGCCTGTGGCTGCCCCTCCCGCCAAGAAAAAGGGACGCTTCAGACGGGCTCTGGAGCTGGCGCAGGAAAAAGCCGGCGCAAAGCCGCTTAAATAGCTTACCCAAAGTCCATATCCTGAATACATTAAAAAACCGGTCCTTAACAGACATTATCATTCAGTTTAACATAAGCAACGGCTGAACCGAATGACATTGCTCATAAGGGCCGGTTTATTGTTGACTTAAATATAAGGATTGTATATAATTAAATACAATCTCAGGCTTGTATACAAAATACACGAGGCAATCACATGGAAAAATATCATATAAAGGCTTATGCAAAAATTAATTTGGGGCTGGATGTTGTAAAAAGGCTGCCAAACGGCTATCATCAGGTAAAAATGATCCTGCAGACCGTTGATATTTTCGACAATCTGACCCTGGAAAGGACAGACTCCGGCATTACCCTCACCACCGATTCCCATGAGCTGCCCGCCGGCAGAGACAATCTGGTTTACCGCGCGGCGGAGCTTATGCGGGAAAAATATCATATCACGGAGGGAATTCACATTCATCTGGAGAAAAGAATTCCCGTTGCCGCAGGCATGGCGGGCGGCAGCACCGACGCAGCAGCCGCGATGAAGGGCATCAGCCGGCTGTTCGGTCTGGACGCCCCCCTGCCCCGGCTGATGAAATACGGCGTCGACATCGGTGCGGACGTACCTTACTGTATCATGGGCGGCACCGCCCTTGCGGAGGGTATCGGCGACGTGCTGACCGCGCTTCCCCCCGCTCCCGACTGCGTGATTCTGGTGGCAAAGCCGGATATCAGCGTTTCCACAAAATACGTCTATGAGCATCTGGACGCGGCAGGGCTTACATCCCACCCGGATATCGACGGCATGAGAACCGCAATAGAGACCGGGAGCCTGCAGGGAATCCTGGACCGGATGGAAAACGTGCTTGAGACGGTCACAATTCCCGCCCATCCGGTTATTGATACCATCAAGCGCAGAATGCGGGAGCTGGGCGCCGTGAACAGTCTTATGAGCGGCAGCGGTCCCACGGTATTCGGCATTTTCCTGGAAAAACAGACCGCCGAGCTTGCCGGAAGAAGGCTGGCGGAGGAAGCGCTGGCAAAACAGATCTTTGTTACCACCCCCGTTTAAGCACAGAACCCGAATATTCAGGCACAACCGTTAAAAAATCAAGGAGGGTAAACCGAAATGCAGGATCTACAGCCCAATATGGATGAATTTTTACCCCTTCGCGACGTAGTTTTTAACACCCTGCGGCAGGCGATCTTGACCGGCGACCTGAAGCCCGGCGAACGACTGATGGAAATCCACCTTGCAAACAAGCTGGGCGTCAGCCGCACCCCTATCAGGGAAGCGATCCACAAGCTGGAGCTGGAGGGCCTGGTCACCATAATACCGAGACGGGGCGCGGAGGTAGCGCAGATTACGGAAAAAAGCATGAAGGACGTCCTGGAGGTCAGGCGCTCCCTGGACGCGCTCTGCGTGGAGCTGGCGTGCGACCGCATTACCGGCGATGATCTGGACGCCCTGAAAACCGCATGCGACAATTTCGAGCTTTCCATCAAAACAAAGGATTTCAAAAAGATTGCCCATGCGGACGTTGCCCTTCACAACATCATCGCCCGGGCCACCAACAATCAGCGCCTGATCCAGCTGATAAACAATCTCTCCGAGCAGATGTACCGCTACCGCTTTGAGTATATCAAGGACAGCAGCCAGCACCAGACGCTGGTAGAGGAACACAGGATCATTTACCAGAGCATTGTGCACAAGGATAAAAAGACCGGCGCCGAAGCGGCAAAAACCCATATAGACAACCAGGAAAAGGCAATTATCCGCCGGATACGGCTTGACAAGGAAAAAACAGGAACCAAAAAGGCATAGGTAAAAATATTTCGGAATAAATTTGGAAATAACAGGCAATAATCCTCTAAAAGAAGTCAACAGCTTCGCCGCATGGAGCATGTAATTTGATGCGTCCCGGAGAGCGGAGTATTGACCCTCGCGGCATTCGTCAGCCGTCCAGGCCAGCCCCTGGCTTTAAGCACGGCCGCCTGACTCATGAATCGCGGGAATAAAATTCGGAGAGAGGTTATTGCATGAAAAAAAAATGGTTTGGAATCCGCATGGGATTAGGTATCTGCGCGGCACTGGGCTGGTGGGGCCTGCTCTACCCCGAGCTGACATTGACGCCCGGCACCGTAAAGGTCGTCTATGAGGACTCACAGGCGCAGACAAATACGCAGCCCCAGGGCTGGACCCTTGGCAGCAGCCTCTACTGGGACATTTTAAACGCGCCGTCCGGCAAAGTCACCTTTCGCAGCAAGCTCCTTACGGATTTCAACGCAATCTTGGAGGCTTTTCATGACAGAAATAAATAGAGCCCTGCTCAGGAAGGACGCCCCTATAGGAGTGTTCGATTCCGGCGTGGGAGGCTTGACCGTGGTGCGGGAAATCATGCGGCAGATACCCAACGAAAAAATTATTTACTTCGGCGACACCGCCCGGGTTCCCTACGGCAGTAAATCCCAGGATACCGTGACGCGCTTTTCCGGGCAGATCGTCCGGTTCCTGAGAACCTTTCAGGTCAAAACTATCGTAGTAGCCTGCAATACCGCCAGCGCATACGCCTTAGACGCCCTTGAAAAGGACACGGACATCCCCATGATCGGCGTGGTAAAGCCGGGGGCAAACGTTGCCGCGGACGTGACCCGGAACGGACGCATCGGCGTAATCGCCACGGAGGCCACCATCGGCAGCCGGATGTATCCCAAATACATAGAAGAACTGAACAAAAACGTAACCGTCTACTGCAAGGCATGCCCGCTCTTTGTCCCTCTGATCGAGGAGGGGCTTTGGGAGGACCCCGTCACCGACGAGATCTCCCGCAGATATCTGACCGAGCTGATCGACATCGATATCGACACCCTCATTCTGGGCTGTACGCACTACCCGCTCATCCGCTCCACCCTGCGGCGCATTATGGGCGACGGAGTAACTCTTGTAAATCCCGCATACGAAACCGCAATAGAGCTGAGGGAAATGCTTGCCGGCCTGGAGCTGTTAAACGACGAGCCTCCGGCGCTGGGCAGCAACCGCTATCAGTTCTATGTTAGCGACAAGGCGGAAAAATTTGTGCGTTTTGCCAACTCCATTATCAAATACGGTATCCTGTCGGCAAAGTCCATCAATATCGAAGAATACTGACGCGCGTAAGAACAGCTTCCCCTGACGCCGATAAGCAATCCCGGGCTCAGGCAAAAGGGGAAAGCCCCCGGCAGCATGGAGGACATAATGACGAGAAAAGGACGGCTCACCGTCATCGGCACACAACGGGATGAATCCGGCGAGGAACAAACCTCTCAGACCGCCGCCGCGGAATATCATACCGGAAACGGCTGCATTTATATCTTTTATGAAGAAGCCGCTGCCGATGGCGGGGAAATCACCAAAAACATAATCAAGCTCAAGGGCGGCATACTGGAGCTGACAAAGAAGGGAGCGGTCAACGCCCGCATGGTGTTTGAACCGGGGAAGGAGCATATGACGCTCTATTCCACTCCCTTCGGCGCGCTGCCTCTGGGCGTTATCACCGACACGGTGGAAAACGCACTGTCAGAGGAGGAAATCCGGATTTCCGCTGTATATTCCCTGACTTCTCAGGGCAGCCCCATATCCAGATGCAAAATTTTAATAAAAATGCAGTTTAAGAGCTAAGGTTTTTCCAAATCTTACCGATATATGATATAAACAAAGTAATTCCTCACGGGAGCATAATCACGGATGATGCGTTCCCGGAGGCAGAAACGGCGCTCACGCGCAGAAGGAGAGTTATTATGAGTGTAAACGGAGTTACATTTGAAACCACGGCTGCTTACAACTACGCTCCCACAGAAAACGTAAATGCGGCAAATTCCAAAACCGAAGACAAGAAGACAGAGGGGCAGAAGGTAGAAGGCACTTCCGCTGCCGGAACAGGCGTTGTATATGAGCCTTCCAAGGAGACTGCGGTTTCTTCCACAAAGAAAACCTATACCCCCGACACCAACCTGATCAATAAGCTGAAGGCGGACGCTGACGCACGCACCCAGCAGCTTCGCAGTCTGGTTGAAAAGATGATGACGGGACAAGCAAATACTTACGGAAAGGCCAACGATATCTGGTCATTCTTAAGAGAGGGCAACTTCACCGTCGATCCCGCAACCAAGCTTCAGGCGCAGGAGGATATCTCCGAGGACGGTTATTGGGGCGTAAAGCAGACCTCAGACAGAATCATTGATTTTGCAAACGCTCTGACCGGCGGAGATCCCGATAAGATCGAGGATATGCGCGCCGCTTTTGAAAAGGGCTTCAAGCAGGCTGAGAAGACCTGGGGCGGAAAGCTTCCCGATATTTCCCAGCGCACCTATGAGGCTGTTATGGAGAAATTCGACAAGATGGCGGAGGAAGCAAAAAAGACCACCGACACTGCCAACAAGAATAATGCGGAAGCATCCAAGAGCCCTGCGGAAGTATAATCGAAATGTAACAACAGCGCCAATGGTTAAACCATTGGCGCTTCTTTATGCACATGGGCACCCAGAGGAAGAATGTCAGCAGAAGCTGACGGGTGCCCGGCGCGCGAGTAGGGGAAGGTAAACCTTCCCTACTCGATTTCGCTTCAGCCGCCCTTTACGATCAACAGCTTCTGCCCTGCTTTCAGCTCATCCGACTCCAGGCCGTTCAGGCTCCTTAAGTTTTCCACCGGCACATAGTATTTTTTCCCGATATTCCACAGATTGTCTCCCGCCTTAACTATATAGGCCACCATGCCGGGCAGACTGCTCATCTTGCCGCTGTCAAGCTCCGAGACATTTATGTCGCTGATAAATTCCACCGGCACGCTCTGGAACACCATTGTTGAAAAGCACAGCACCGCCTTGACATCCATCTCCTCCCCGTCCAGCATGGTAACCTGCAGCTGCTCCACCTCCGCACGGATATCTCCCATGTCCTCCGGCATGATGCCCGGCACCTCCAGGGTATATTGATAGGGAATCTGTGCCTGCGTGCAGCCGTAGGGGGCTTCGTCCTCCCCGGTAATGTACATCACCTTCACCTGCAGGCTGCCCTGTACCAGAATTCCGTTTTCCACAGTGCTCTGCTGCTCCAGCGCAACCGCGCCCTCGCTGTGCATAAGCTGCATCACCGTACCTCCCGACACGCGGATGTGGTCCGTTACCTTGGTCTTTCCCGTCACCTTGGAAAGCAGCCGGCGCAGATGCGCCCGGTGGGTCACTGCCTCGATTTCCTTTGATACCCCGTAAATGTCGGATATGATTTCCAGCTTTTCTTCCTCATAGATGCGGATACCGATATCCATCACCAGCTCGATGCCGATGGTACGCTCCTCGCCGTCGAAATCAGGACGGACCGCCAGCTCCTGCTGTCCCAGACGGTACTGGATGTCCGGCAGCATTCCTTCCCTGCAGCCATGGCATTCCAGCATGCCGCTGAAGGGAATGGTGGTCTCAAAGGACCGGATGGGATGATCCTCTCCCTCCCCCTCGTACAGGACAAACATGTGCACATCCCCCGTGACCGCCAGCTTCTCATCCATCACCTTAAACTCCACATCCCGCAAAGCGATGGTGTTCCAAAGAATCTGGAAAATATTGGGGTAATTGGAGGGCAGAACCACCTCCTCCTTCAACCGGTAAATATCGTTCTTGCAGATGGCGATCTGGGCGATCTCCATGGGCTGATGACGGTATTCCACCTTTTCGTCCCCATGCAGCGCAACAGGAGCCTCCTCGTCATAGAGCTCCTCCACCTTTGCCGTCATCGTAATCAATGCCTGGATGTTCAGCTTGCGGGAATTGATCATCCCCACCGTCAAATCCTCCACCTCGCCGTTTACCGTCACCGTGTCCGTAGGCATTGCTCCCTGGAGATTGACCTTTTCCTCAAAGGGAATCCTGCCCTCCAGCACAACAAGGCTGCTGCCCGCCTCCATGGTGTGATACAGCACCGCATAGGCAAGCCTGCCCCTCACCGTAACGGAATCTGCCGACGGCTTTATCTCGTCAATGATGATTTCTCCCTTTTCCAGATTCAGGGCGCTCACATCCGGCTTGTTTTCAGGAATGTTTACATCATCCTCCAGCGTGAACTGAGTGACCGCCTCTGCCCTGGTGCGATCCATATGTATATTTCTTTTTAAAAGCTCCACAAAAATACCTCCATATATATAATGGTATAAATATATATATGAAGGCATTCTCTGTTTTATTCCGAAACCGCGCCGATTAAATCGGTCACATTATCAATATGATACTGTTTCATATAATTTTCGATTCCCTCAGCAACCTTTACGGTGGTGTAAGGATCGACAAAATTCATAGCGCCGACGCTGACCGCGCTGGCTCCCGCCAAAAGAAATTCAATGGCGTCCTCCGCCGTTGCAATGCCGCCCATTCCGATAATGGGAAGCTTTACCGCCTGAGCCGCCTGATATACCATACGCACCGCCACCGGCTTGATGGCGGGACCGCTCATGCCCCCGGTCTTGTTGGCAAGGGCAAACCTCCGCCTATGAATATCGATCTTCATTCCGGTTATGGTATTGATCAGAGACAGCGCGTCTGCGCCCGCCGCCTCCGCCGCTCTGGCCATCTCCCCTATATCCGTCACGTTTGGGCTGAGCTTCATGATAACGGGCTGCCTGGCATGCCTTTTTACTTCCTCCGTTATGTGAAAGAGTGCGTCTGTCTTCTGTCCAAAGGCAATGGCGCCCTCCTTTACGTTGGGGCAGGAGACATTGATCTCCAGCATCGCCACCGCGGGCTCATCGCCCAGACGCTCCACCACCTCCACATAATCCTCCACGGTCCTGCCGCAGACATTGACAATTATTTTCGTATCGTACCGCTTCAGGAAGGGGACATCCCTCTCCAAAAAGACCTCTATGCCGGGATTCTGCAGCCCGATGGCATTTAGCATCCCACCGTAAACCTCCGCCACCCTTGGCGTAGGATTTCCCTGCCACGGCACATTTGCCACACCCTTTGTCACCACGGCGCCAAGCTTGTTCAGATCCACAAACTCCGAATATTCCATTCCCGAGCCAAAAGTTCCGGAAGCTGTCATGACCGGATTCTTGAAAGTCACTCCCGCAAGCGTCACCTGTGTATTCATAGGCCAATCTCTCCTTTATTCTTTATTCACTGTAGGCGCCCCCTGTATGCCCCGAAAAATGCGCGCAACGCAAAGGAAGACCTTCCGCTCCCTGCCCGTCCGCGCCCTCTCCCCGGCGCTATATCTCCACAGCCTCTGCGTCGAACACGGGGCCTTCGGTACAAATGCGTGCGTTATGCACATGGGAATGGCTGTCTATATCCCTGGTCTTTACCACACACCCCAGGCACGCCCCCACACCGCAGGCCATATGCTCCTCCAGTGAAATATACGCCCTGATTTGATGCTCTGCGGCATAGGCCTTCACGGCGCGCAGCATGGGCATGGGACCGCAGGCATAGATCATATCCGCCTCCAGCCCGTTTGCCGCAATGGCGTCCATCACATTTCCCCTTGTGCCCACGCTGCCGTCCTCGGTGGCAATATAGACCCTGCCATACTTCTCAAAATCTTCCTTTAAAAAGGTCTTGCTGTCGCGATACCCCGCCACAATATACTTGTCCGCCTCCATACGCTTTGCCAACTCCAGAATAGGGGGCACACCGATGCCGCCGCCCATAAGGAATACCCTTTTGCCTGCCGCCTCCTCAAAGGGAAAGCCATTGCCGAGAGTTCCCATAACGTTGATATCCTCTCCCGCCTGATATCGGGAAAACTCTCCGGTTCCCGCGCCCGCGACCCGGTACACAATGCGCAGCGCCGTCCTGCCCTCATCGACCTCGCAAATGCTGATGGGCCTGGGAAGCAGCGTGCTTTTGTCCCTTGGATAAATACAAAGAAACTGCCCCGGCTTTGCGTCAGACGCAAGTGTGGTCCTTATCCACATATCATAGATTCCCGGCGCCGTCTCCCTCTGTGAAAGCACGGATGCTGTCTGCTTTTGTTTCATAACGAATACCCTTTCTGCCTTAACGCAACCTTAAATTCTGTTACTTCTTTAAAAGATTTCACGGACTATAGCACCCTTATGCCAAGCCCACGATAAAAAACCATATCTTTCTTACAAAGATATACTTATATCTATCGCAATAGCAAGTTCAGCAATAAACCTATTAACATCATCAGTATCTAATATAGATATTGATGATGTAATGAACTATTCACAGAAAAGCAGTCACCCTCATGAACAATTTGATTTCGACGTGTAATAATATTTTTCAATTTGGTCTTGAGTGTTTTGCTCACACCTCCCTTATGGTTAAATAAAATAATTGTTTTTGCTTTCATAAATAGTTATCCCCTGTATCTCCCTAATTTTGTTATTTAATAAATGAATCACTTTGAACTATTGTAGTTCTCCAGCCGTTTCGTTCCTGCTGATTTTATTAAAGATGCCATTTGATCTTTTGCAACTTTATTTAACTCCACCAACCGCTTGTTACGGTCTATGCCTTGTTTTATCATCTCTGCATTCAAACTTTCAAGATTGGATAAAATAATGAGTTGTTGAAGTGTGGCATGGTCTCGAATATTTCCCTCCTGATTGGGATTAGTTTCACGCCATTGCTTTGCTGTCATACCAAACATTGCCACATTTAAGACATCCGCTTCCGTTGCATATGTAAAACTCTGGTATTGTTTTGGCAATTCTGAAACAATCAGATGCTCCTTTATGGCATCTGTATGAATTCGATAATTTATTTTAGAAATTTCGCGATTCATATTCCAGTTTATTGAAAGCCTGCTGTTTTCATCTGTTTTTAAACGTTGATAATCTGTGATGATGTATAGCTTAAACTCTGCAGAAATCCAGGAAGCAAATTCAAATGCTATATCACGATGAGCAAAAGTTCCACCATTTCTCCCAGATTTAGAATACATTCCAATTGCGGCTGTAGCTTCCAGCCAGCGTTTGGGAGATAAGGTAAACGCATTAGAACCGGCTTGTGACTTAAACCCCTCGAATTCGAGGGGTTTAAAATCTGGATTATGTAAAGTTTCCCATAACCCCAAAAACTCAATAACATCGCGGCTTCGCATCCAGTTTTGGATTGTGGCAGCCGGGTCTTCACTTTTATACTTTGCAATATCAGTTAAAGAGATATAATCATCATAGCTTCCATCTGACACGACAGAAATTTTCATCCCCTTAGCATTTATTTTTGCTTTTAAGACCCTTTCCTCCTTCATTCTCAACCTCCAAGAACATTTCCCATATTATATCATATATTACGCAAAATGTAATGCTTTTACTCCATCATCAAGGAATACTTTCGACATTATGTAATACCGTTTTTAATCGTTTTCTAACATATTCTGTGTATTATGCCGTCACCACCTCCGGCGTCAACAATCGACCTTCCCATTCAGTATCTCTGTATTAAAAAACCTCATAAAATCGCTTTCCATATTCTTCAGGGAGCGGCAGTTCACATAATAATAATCATATTTATAATTTTCCACCGCATCGTCGGCAGCATTGTTCCAGGCCTTCCGCGCGCTCTCCCTCCCCCTGACCAGAAGGGTGACGCAGCCCTCTCCCACGCTGCTTTTAAACTTGGCGATTTCCTGGGGTTCCCTGATATGTACAAATAATATTTCCCTGTCGCCGCCCAGAAAATCCCGATATCTTTCCATCAGGTATCTTTGAGGCAAATCATTAAAATCCACGAATAGCTGTTTTAAATCTGCCAGAAACCTCCTGGATTTTTCGTCTTTACTTCCATTCCATCCGTTTTCGGAGGCAATCCTTTTGATGGGATCGATGGATGACACATTCATAACACGATAGTGCCTTCCCACCGTTTCACAGATGGTATCCTTCCCCACCCCGGCGCTGCCGTTAATTACAATGACCAACTTGCGCATTTCTGTTCTCCTGGTTTATATGTGTTTCGCAGTACCGTATACATTGTTCCATAACAGCAGGAAATCAAGCGCGAACGACGTGAGCATTTGATTTCATCCGATATGGCAACAAAAAAATCAAATCTGCAAAGCAGATTTTAAGGGCGCAGCGCCACAGACGCGCAGCGGCTGGATTCCTGACTTTCAGCGCACATGGCATCAGAAGTTGACACAGCGCACCTTTGTGTCAACATTATACCATAATATCGTGCGCTTTAGCGCACATGGCATCAGAAGTTGACACAACGCACCTTTGTGTCAACATTATACACCATATACCGACAAAGTCAACGCCTCTCCAATCCTTATCGTAAGCTGCCTGTCCAGCTCCCCGCCGGGCATACATTCGCACCTGTTACCTTCTCTTGGTCCTTCACTCTTTTCCGGAAAAGCCGCCCCCATGCGTAATACCGTAAATCACAGCTCCAGCCTCATATAAACAAGCTCCTGAAATCCGGCCGTGCGGGACTTGAAGCCCTTTGGATTTCTGCCGTACTCAACAAAACCGGCTTTTGCATACATAGAGATTGCTCTTAAATTTTCGGCAACCACAGTAAGCTCCAGCTGCTCATAGCCCGCATTTTTTGCACATTCAATACAGGCATTCAGCAAAGCCCCGCCGATTCCCAAGCCCCAAAACTCCCTGGCGACGCTGATGCCAAACCTGGCGCGGTGCCGTACCTTGTATTTAGCGCCTATTTTCTCGATTCCGGCGGTTCCCGCCACCATATTGCCCACCACGGCAAGTATTTCGGCTTCATCCTCACTCTCGGACTTTTGCCTCAACAATTCATCCTCCTGGGCGCCGGAATAGCTATTTTCATCCGGATACGAAAGCAAATAATCCGTTTGAGAGTGGGTTAGTCTGAAGCTTTCAAATACCGCCTGCCCATCCCCTTCGCCGCCATTTCTCAGACAGCATTCCCTGTTGTCCTTTAAAAGTATTGTCCTGTTATATTTCAAAGCATATCCTCCTGCATAAGCAACCGGTTCAAAAATCCATGGTTTTTTATTTAAGGTCCGCCATGTCAAAGCTTTCCGATTTTAGATCGCAATAATGCCTGCCCTTTATGGCCGTAAATTTTAAGACACAGTAATCCGGGTCCGTTACCCCCTGCTTATAATACATGGTATCCCCTATCTGCCAGATCTCCCGCTTTATATTGTCGTCCTGCAGAACCTCCATTGTTCCCGTCAGCATAATGCCCTCATACTTAAAACGCCCCCGGTTATAAAAATATACGCTGGCCTTGGGATTGTTCATAAACTGCGACACGCGCATGGAGGACGTATTCGTGGAAAAATAGAAGCAGTCCCCCTGTATTTTCCGGGGCGCAAGCATCGCTTTCATATTGGGAAACCCGTTTTCGTCCACGGACGCGATAAAAGCGGTCTTTTGTTTTGAAATAAATCCCATAATCTGTTCTTTTGTTTTCATTCGGACATCCTCCCGGTATAAAATCATAAATTTCTATACAGATTATACCAATAACCTGTCATGAAAAGCAACCGGAAATCCGCCTGTGGGGTAAGCATTGATATTCCTATATATTCCTGCTTCCGGCCTTCTGCTTTTCTTGACTTTAGCAGGCAAAAGTGCTAAAGTATTGACAGCGGTTTCCTCAATCGGCGGGAAACCGTAAAAGCTATCGATGCCAGGAAGGAGTTTTTTATGCCAACTTTAGATGAAATCCGCCGCCGTTTTAAAAACGACCGCTTTGCCACGGATACCACAGGTGTGGTTATCGTTTCCGCGGAGCCCGGCAAAGCGGTGTGTTCCCTGACCCTGGAGGAACGGCACATGAATGAAAACAATGTTCCCATGGGCGGCGCCATTTTTACATTGGCAGACATTGCCTGCGCCGTTGCCGCCAACGGATTTTCCGAGAGAAAGACCGTCAGCCAGCAGGCATCCATTACCTTTCTCGCCCCCGCCAAGGGAAAACGTCTCATCGCGGAGGCCTCCTGTCTGAAGGAAGGACATGCCACCACGTTCTATGAGGTCGATGTGAGGGACG